>ENA-ORXR01000090-ORXR01000090.1-marine-metagenome-genome-assembly--contig:-NODE-90-length-135076-cov-10.762569_pt1 | contig 135076 bp, 108 predicted proteins | sample MGYA00237866_ERZ511479 | MGnify/ENA metagenome assembly ERZ511479 | reverse complement strand
ATGCAATATTTTCAACAGGATAGATAGATCTAAAGTTAACTTTTTTAAACTTTTTTCGGAAATTACTTTTTGGATAGACTATATGACTCTGCAAGTATGACAAAATTCTTTAGAGTGAGTATATCAGGTCTGAAAAAAAATGGAAGCTATGAACTAGAGTCTGTAGTTGAGCATATAAATAAATCTATTACTAAAATAGATTCAATTGTAGATAAGAGACTAGCTAAGCTATCTTAAGACCAGCTCTTAAAAGTATAGTTCTCAAATCCTGACCCAAAACAACCACCATGTCCTCCTGTATGGACTATGATTCTTTTATTACCTATTCTCTTTTTATAAATAACAACTTCTGAATTAGTACAATACAAAGGATTATCAAGCTTCATTCTATTAGGTAAGTCTTTATTTTTTAAAACATATTTAATAACTCTTTTACTAAACACTTCCTCTCCAACGAGCTTATTAAAACCTCTTAAACTTTGAGTAGCTGGTATTACTTGATCAGCAATACCAACATGCCAATCAATTTGAGCTTTTATATGCGGGCCAATGTTGTGGATAGGGCTGCGTCTTTTACAAGTTCTTTTAGCTGGGCCATTAACTAATGGATCTCCGCCACAAACGTTTCTAATATAAGCCTGTAGTTGCGGAGCTACATTTAAGATAGCAGGGCTAGTAATAATATTAGGTTTATCCATTTGTTTATACCAAGCAATTATATCAACTACGGGTACGGTTATTTGGTAAAAATCAAAAGCTCTATCATATTCAGAGGCCACCATTAAGCCAGCATGACCAGCTCCGCTTACTCCATTAAATAATATTGGACCATCTATATCTAGATTATCCATTCCCCAATCTCTAGCGTCCATAATATCTCTTCTAGCTTTCCTACTACCAGCTGAGTCAGGAGTTGCATTAGGCCCTCGGTATTCAGCTATGATATGATTAGCTGGGTATCTGTTAAATTTATTCGCTAAACCAATAGGATCATTATAGTTATCATTTGAGCCCCCCCAAGAATGCCCACTTACAACTAAAGCTTTTCCAGGGCTATCAATTACAACCAATGGTTGCTGATAACTATCTATAGTACTTGGAACTGTAGTAGTATAAGAAGTGTATGCTTGCCCAAGTATATTTGAGTTAAGTAACAATAACATAAGCAGTTGAATTAGCTTCATTTTTATCTCCGTTTTAAATAATCATACCACAAATTAATCAAGTCTGATAAAAAATAAAAGCTATGACTTTCCATTACAAACCTAATTAAATTAGAACAATCGAGCGCCACTAGTGATACGTTTGAACGGAAAAACATAGAAATTGTATAATTACAACTAACACCTACTCTTTTTTAACATTCTTAACTCTTCTCTTCTTTTCCTTTCCTCTAAATAATCTAAGATCCTTTGAATCCTCACATTCTCAATAGCATCAATAATATTATCAAATTTATTATTAGGATCAATAGATTCCTTTAAAGCTTTTTCTAACATTCTAAATGGACCCATAACTTCTACCTTCTATTTAAACTAATTTAATTATATACAAATTATTTTAAAGGAACATCAATAAATTCATATTTAATACCTAAATAATCAATAAACTTAATCAATCCTAAATAACCAATCTTTATAGAAGCAGTATTTCTTAAAGGATGAGCATAGATAAATTCATAATCTTTAATATTTTTATCAATTTTAAGAAAAACTTTTTTAAACCTATCATTTATCAAACCAAAAATAGTTACAGAACCAGCCTCCACTCCTAAACATTTCATCAAATCTGCCCCACTAGCAAAAGAAAACTTTTTAACCCCTAGCATTTTTGCCAAAAGCTTAATATCAACTTTTCCCGAGTTTCCATCTTTAACAATCAAATAATAATCCTCACCCTTACTTACTTTTAAAAATAAATTAACGGTTTCAAATCCTTTTACTTTAAACTCAAGCTTATCTTCAAAGCTAAACACAGCATTATGCTCAATAACATCATACTCAACTTCTAACTCTTTTAAAATATTATATAGTTTCTCTTCATTCATCTCTGATATCATTTATAATTAACAATAACTTATGTATATTACCTTCAATGACTAAAGATAAATTAATAATTAAAAATTTAAAAGAAAATAATCTTAAAAATATCTCAATAGATATAACACACGACAATTTAACAGTTGTTACAGGAAGATCAGGTTCTGGGAAATCAACTTTAGCATTTGATACTATATATTCCGAAGGACAAAGAAGATATTTAGAAACATTTTCTTCTTATACAAGGCAATTTTTTAGTAAAATAAAAAAACCTGATTTAGATTATATTGATAACGTCAGGCCATCAATTGCGATTGAGCAAAAAACTAGAGTATTTAACTCAAGATCAACAGTTGGAACAATTACTGGAATTAATGATCATTTAAAAAATCTTTTTGCAAATATCTCTGAACCATTTTGTCCAAACACAAACAAAAAATTAGTTCATTGGAATACTTCTAAAATCTTTAAAGAGCTTCAAAGTCTAAAATTTAAAAGTACACTTTATATTGGCTTTATTTATGAAGTTAAAAATCCTAAAAACTATCAATTTGAAATAGAATTTCTAATTTCTAACGGATATTTAAGAATTTTTAATACTAAAACAAATACTATTGAAAAAATTAATTCCATCTTAAAGAAAACTAAGACAAAAGAATTTATAGTAATAATAGATAGAGCTAAAAAAGAAACTATCAGCAAACCTAAACTTCAAGACTCCATATCTTCAGCTTTTACTCACGGAGATTTAATAGTAATCGATCAAGATACAAACAAACAAACTATTTTTACTAAGGATATCTCAAAACAAACTGATTTTAAAATATCTCATCACAAGCTAACTCCTAGTTTATTTAGCTTTAACTCTAATATCGGAGCCTGCCCTTCTTGTACTGGTTTTGGTAAAATACTTATTCCAACAGAAAAATCATTAATACTTAACCCCAACCTTTGCATAGCTGAAGGTGCTATTAATTGCTGGGCGACACCAAGTTATAGGCTTATTAAATCAAAGTTTTTAACTTTTTGTAAAATAGAAAAAATTTGCACTAAAACTCCTTGGCTTAAATTATCTAAAAAAGAAAAAAAAATAATCTTTAATGGAAATAAAAACTTTATTGGAATAACTACCTGGTTTAAAAGATTAGAAAGAAAATCATATAAAATGCATATAAAGGTTTTTCTTTCAAAACATCGAGAACAAGTTGATTGTCCTGACTGTTTAGGATCAAAACTAAAAAAAGAATCTCTTTTATATAAAATCAACGACAAAAATATTTCAGAAGTTTCAAACTTATCTTTTGATAAACTTATAGATTATTTTAAAACTCTTAAAACAATTTATAAAAACAATAAAAAAGCAAAAGAGATAATCTCTAAAGCTGAAATCCAGATAAATACTTTAATAGACCTGGGGTTAAACTATCTTTCATTAAACAGATTATCAAAATCACTTTCTGGTGGAGAAACTCAAAGAGTAAATATTGCATCCACTTTAAATTCAAGCTTAGTAACCACGCAATTTGTTTTAGATGAACCCACTGTCGGGCTTCATTCAAAAGACACAGAAAAGCTAATAAATACAATAACTAACATTAAAAATACGGGAAACTCTGTATTAGTTGTCGAGCACGACCCTGATTTTATTAAAAAAGCAGATACTATCATTGAAGTCGGACCTGAAGGCGGGAATAAAGGTGGAGAAATTTCTTACCACGGAAATTATAATGCCTGGAAAAATAAAGATAAGCTAACTTTTGAATTTAATAAATCTGAATTAAAGCCAAAAAACTTTCTTAAAGTTAAAAATGCGAATAAAAGAAATTTAAAAAATTTAGATTTAGATATCCCGTTAAATTGCTTAACAGTTATCACAGGTGTGTCAGGTTCTGGCAAAAGCACACTTTGTCACCAAGTAATTAGTAAAGCTTGGGATAATTACAATTTAAAAATTAAAACAACTGATAATCAAGTATCTGGGTTTAATCAAATTTCTGATTTAAAAATTATTAACCAAACTCCCTTAGCCAAATCACCAAGATCAAATATTGCAACCTACTCAAAAATTTATACATATATAAGAGAGCTGTTTTCAAATACCCAAAAAGCTAAGAGCTTAAAACTTACAAGTTCCTATTTTTCATTTAATGTAAAAAATGGAAGATGCTTAGAATGTGAGGGAAATGGTTATATTAAAGAAAATTTACAATTTTTATCTGATATCTTTGTTACTTGTGACAAATGCTTAGGAGAAAGATTTCAAGATTTTATTCTTAATATTAAATATAATAATAAAAACATTTCACAAGTTTTAAACTTAACAATTGATCAAGCCTTAGATTTCTTTATAGATACCCCAAGAATTGCAAAAAAACTATTAACTCTTCAAAAGCTTGGGCTTTCTTATTTAAAATTAAACCATTCTCTGTCTATGCTTTCAGGTGGAGAAGCACAAAGATTAAAACTTGCTAGTATTATAAGCTCAAAAGAAACTAATAACCTGCTTATCTTTGATGAACCCACAACAGGTCTCCACGTTGAAGATATAAAGCTTCTTCAAAGCTGTTTTAATGAATTAATAGCTAACGGAAATAGCTTACTAGTAATTGAGCATAATCTGCAATTAATAAGCTTTTCTGATTATATTATAGATTTAGGACCAAGCGGCGGAGATAAAGGAGGAGAGGTAATTAAAACAGGGTCATTTAATGACTTTTACTCAAAAAAACTCAACCCAAAATCTTATACCCAAATAGCTATTAAAGATTTTAAAAAAAACTTAAATAAAAAACCTACTAAACTAAACAAGACTAAGCAGAAAAAAACAGGAAAAATAAAAGAATTAACAATACTTGGAGCAAAAGAACATAATTTAAAAAACATAGATATCAGATTTGCTTTAAACTCAATTACAGCAATTACAGGAGTATCTGGTTCTGGAAAATCAACTATAGCAAAAGATATAATATTCTCTGAAGGGCAAAGAAGATATCTAAACTGTTTATCTACTTATGCTAGGCAGTTCATAAAAGGATTAACAGAACCTGATATAAGACAAATTTCAGGTGTTCAACCAAGCATTTGTATCGGGCAGCATCTTTCACAACCATCAAAACTTTCAACTGTTGGAACTATTTCTGAGGTATATAGTTATTTAAGATTATTATATTCAAAAATAGGTATTCAATTTTGCCCAGATCACCCCAGTGAAAAAATTGTCCCCTTATCAGTTCAAGACTTATCTTTAATTATAAAAAAATATAATAAAAAAATTAAAGTCTTAGCTCCTATAATTAGAAATAAAAAAGGATTTCATAAAGATATCTTAAATCAGCCTGAGAACTCAGAATTAATTGGTTTTAGGATAAATAATAAATATATCCCTATGCACACTGACTTAGAACTTGAAAGAAACATTAACCATGATATTGATTATGTTACTGCTTCATTTAACCCAAGTAACTTTCCTATTGAAGTTATTAATGAGATTTGTTCTTTAACTTTAAATCTTGGAAATAATAATTTAATAATAAATGATGGTAAAAAAGATATAAACTACAATACTGAAAAAAGTTGTTCTATCTGTAATCAAGGTTTTTCTAAATTAGACCCGGAGGATTTTTCATTTAATTCAAGAAGAGGTAAATGCTCAAACTGTTCAGGTTTTGGAAGTGTTAATGATAAGTTATGTAATATCTGCTTAGGTTCAAGACTAAACTCTAAAAGTAATAATGTTAAAATAAATGATTTAACAATTTTTGAGTTAACAAAACAAAAGCCTTTAGAAATTAAAAAAATAATAAATAGCATCAAAACAACAAATTTTAATAATAAGTTAATTGAGCCAATAGTCTTAGAATTAAATAAAAAAATAGATTCTTTAATAAATCTTGGACTAAACCATTTAGAGTTAAACCGCCCCTGTCGAAACCTCTCTTCAGGAGAACTTCAAAGGTTAAGAATATCTTCAGCATTTAATTCTAACCTAACTGGGGCTATGTACATCCTTGATGAACCAAGTGCAGGGCTTCACCCTAACGATAATCAATTAGTATTAAATGAAATAAAAAAGCTAAAAGAAGAAAACAATACTATTCTATTAATAGAGCATGATTTTAAAACTATAGAAGTTGCAGAAAACATCATCGAGACAGGACCATCTGGAGGAGAAAAAGGAGGAGAAATTACTTTTAATGGACCTTTTGCAAAATTTAAAAAAGAGAATAAAGATTTTTTTCAAATCCCCAATATCGTTAAAAATAAAAATAAGTATAAAAATTATTTAAATATAAAAAATGCAAATATAAATAATTTAAAAAATCTTTCTCTTAAAATCCCTTTAAACCAAATTGTAACTATTTGCGGGGTTTCAGGTGCTGGGAAATCATCATTATTAAAATCAAGTATTTTTGATACTTTAACAATAGGAAAACAAAAGGAAAATAATTACTCATTAAAGAAAATCAAAATAGAATCTGACTTAGAAATTAATAAAACAATTATTATCAACAAAAACCCTATCGGCGCTAACTCCAGATCAACTCCTGCATCTTATTTAAAAATTTGGGATGAAGTAAGAAAGCTTTTTGCCTTATCAATTTCTGCTAAAGCTAGAGGCTGGGGAGCAAGTCATTTTTCATATAACACAGGAAAAGGAAGATGCCAGGAGTGTTCTGGGCTTGGAGAAGTAAAGCTTGATTTAAACTTTTTAGAGCAAGCTAGACAAAAATGTGAAGTATGTAATCAGACTCGATTTAAAACAGATACCCTTCAAATTAAATATAAAGAAAAATCAATTAGCGATGTTTTAAATATGACTTTTAAAACTGCGAATGATTTTTTCAAATCAAATAAAAAAATCCATCCCAAAATTGAACTAGCTAACCAATTAGGATTAGGTTATTTAAGATTAGGACAAAGTTCAAAAACTTTATCTGGAGGAGAATGTCAGAGAATAAAACTAATTTCTGAACTATCAGCAAAAACTGTTAAACATAATCTATATATTCTTGAAGAACCAAGTATTGGGCTTCACAGGCAAGATAATGATTTATTAATTACCGTATTAAAAGAGCTAAAAAATAGAGGAAATTCTATTTTTATAGTTGAACACGATGAAGATTATATTGCTAATTCAGACCATATAATTGAGATGGGACCTGGGGCTGGAGATGCTGGAGGGAAAATTTTGTTTAATGATAATATTAATAAGTTAAAAAAATCTAAATTAAGTATTTGGAAAGATTTTTTAATTTAATTATTTTCACTTATTATAAATACCCTCTAGCTACTAACTCTTTAGCCAAAAGAGTCTTATCTTCCTTATTTACTAGCCCTAGAATTGATGATAAGGCTATATCTTTACCTAAATTTTCTAAAGTAATTTTATTTATAAATATATAATCTTTAACTACTTTTTCTAAATTTACTTCAGCTTGCTCTTCTCCAATTATTTCAGGATCTAAATACGGTCTCCAGTTCCCTTTTCCTTTACCATTAAAAATATAACCATCTGGAACATTAGAATCTATATACCCTCTATCCACCAATTCCTTTGCTAAAAAGTTTTTTGATGACTTATTATCTAAACCTAAAATTGAAGATAAAGAATCCTCTCTAGTTAAATTTTCTAAAGTAATTTTATTTCCAACTATATGATCTTTAACTACTTTTTCTAAATTTACTTTAGCTTGCTTTTCTCCAACTATTTCAGGATCTAAATACGGTCTCCAGTTCCCTTTTCCTTTACCATTAAAAATATAATCATCTGGAACATTAGAATCTATATACCCCCTAGCTACCAATTCCTTTGCTAAGGGAGTTTTATTTTCATTTATCTCTAGAGATAGAATTGATAATAATGATTTGTTTATAGTTAAATTATCTAAGGTGACTTTATGGCTAGCTATATAACCTTTAACTGCTCTTCTTAAATTTTTCTCAGTTTGCTCTTTTCCAACTATTTTAGGATCAAAATATGGCCTCCAGTTCCCTTTGGCTACCCCACTAAAATTATAATTTTCTGGAACATTAGAATCTAAATATCCCCTAGCTACTAATTCTTTTGCTAAATAGTTTTTTGATGACTTATTATCTAAATCTAGAATTGAAGATAAAGAATCATTTCTAGTTAAATTTTCTAAATTAATTTTTTTTCTAGCTATATAATCTTTAACTACTTTTTCTACGTTTACCTTAGCTTTTTCTTTTCCAACTATTTCAGGATCTAAATATGGCCTCCAACGTACCTTCCCTTTCCCTTTAAAAAAATAATCATCTGGCACATTAGCATCTAAATACCCCCTAATTACCAACTCTTTTGCTAAAAGAGTTTTATTCATTTTTTCTATATCTAAAATTGAGAATAAGGATTTAACTATCTTTAAGTTTTCTAAAGTAATTTCATTTTTAACTATAAAATCTTTTACAGCTTTTTCTAAATTCACCTTAGCTTTTTCCTCCCCAACTATTTCTGAATTAAAATATACGCTCCTCTTTCCTTTGCCCTGCCCAGTAAAATTATAATTCTCTGGAATATCAGAATTTAAATATCCACTTTGAATAAGTTCTTTTATACACTTAATATAAGACTCTTTAGTAAACTCTCCATTTATATCTAAAAGCTTTGCTACACTTCTAACTAAACCATAATTAAGATCTTCAAGTTTTTTTATATTATGTTGAGATAAAAAAGTTTGAATATTTTTATATCTTACTGCCTCTAACTCAAAGGACTCGTTGTTTTTATCTTTAAATTTATTTAATGTATCTTGATCTTTTAACAATAAATTTACTGCATCATTAGACCAGGAACTTAACTTTCTACAAATTAAAATACTACAGTCATCTTGATCTTTAATTACCTCTTTACCTGAAACTGCATAAAATGAATCTTCTCGAGACTTTTTTAAATAAAAACTTGCTTCACCAACTTGATTACAAACTAATAAATCACCGTCATAATCCTTAATTCTAATAATTGAATATGATACTTTTCTTACTTGCGTATCTAAAATATTACCACTAACTATACTAATTGCTTTTGAATCAACCCCATTATCAAGTAAACCTTGAAGAACAGATTGAATTCTAGCTTGATATTTAATTTCAAATTTTTCACCTGAATCAGAAGACTTTAATATATCATCTATTTTATCTGGTTTTAATATAACACCTTCAATCTCACTAAAATTGACATCAAAATACTGACTTATTTTTCCTATACTATGCTCATCTTTTAATAACCTTAAACTCGTTTCTACAGCATCATTTAAAGCATTAGATACTGATATTAGAGAACTAACCCCTATTTTTTTAAATAGCTCAGCTTCTAATCTGTCATAATCAGCAACTTTTAACTTAGAAGCTTCAGCAATCCCAGATAAATCTTTAATAAAAACTTCTAAAGATACAATTCGTTCTAATAATGAGTTTGTATCTAATATATCTGAGAAATCTAGTAATTCTTGGTTTAATTCTTGACAAATTGTTTCTAATTCAGATTTTTGAACATCTGAGATTGAAAGGTTTTCTATTTTTTTTACTAAATCTAAATCAGCCACAATAACTATCTAATCGACTGATTTAGAATTAAACTTAACTGTAAATATCTATTAATTTCCTGTAACTACAGTACAGCTTCTAGCATAAATCCCTAAAACGCTGTAAACCTCTCTATCTACAGTAGCAACTTTAGTAATTCTTCCTTCTCTTTTAGCTGCATCAATTGATGCATCACCAGAAACAACAGCACCTAAAATATTCTCCAAACAAGCTATCCCTTGTTTTGTAGCAGGTCTATCTGTTTCAACAGCAAGAACCATATCTTTGGCTTGAGTTAATATTAATCCTGGGCCAGCAGTTGTCTGAACCATAGCGCAAGATGTTAAATAAAATAAAGATCCTAATAATACTTTTTTCATGTATTCTCCTAATTTAAATTAATATTAGTATATTATTAAAATAAATTAAGAAAAAGTACAATTTAATTTAATTTTAATATAAAATGATTCTATGTTAACTATCAAAAACTACAAAACAAGAGTTTATCACCAATACATACTTGCGTTAATATTGCCCTTTATTAGCATTTTACTTTTATTTATAAAATTAATCTTTTTAAATATAATTTTCTTTAAAAATGACCCTCAAATCTTTGGAACTCTATCAATATTATACAAAATCTCATTCTTAACTATTTCATTTGAGGTTATTAGACGTTTTTTTAACTCAAAATATATTCTAGCAAAAAGAGGAATTATTGTAATAACAGGAATACTTTCATTTAATCAAAAAAAAAGTGTTATTTACTATGAAGATATTAGAGAAGTCTCTATTAAACAATCAATCATCCAAAGGATACTAAACTATGGTAGTCTTTTTATTGCCACTTCTTCTCAAAACAAACATGAAGCAAAAATGAGAAATTTATATAACCCTGAAAAAATAGCAATAAAAATCAATAAAATTATATCTCAAAATGATTAAAAAAATTAACTCACATTATTTTATTATACTCTTATCAGTAATTGCATTAAGGTTTTATAGCGTTCTTAATATAAATAAACTTTTTATAGGAGGATCAACTCACGATGCAGGGCTCTACCTTTACTTAATTAAAAATAATATAAAAAACTTTTTTACTCTCCCTTTTTTTGATACTCAAAATTTTTACCCCTATTCAGACTCACTAGCTTTTTCAGATAATTTCTTATTTCCCTCTTTTATTGTATACCTACTTGAAAAAACAGGACTTAGCTTTGTAGTCTCATACAACATAACTATTCTTTTAAGCCTTTACCTATTAGGATACTTTACATATAGATTAGTAAAGCAGCTTAAACTTTCAAACCCTTTATTAATTTCTATTTCCACAATTTCCTTGTCTTATCTTTTTTATAATCAAGGACACCCCCAATTAATGTTTATATTTTTCATTCCTTTAAATTTTATTTTATTTTATAGATTTCTAGATAACAAAAAACATTCTCTTTTATACACTTTAATAAATCTACTTCTCTGTTTTCTGACTACAATTTATTTTTTCTTTTATATTATTCTTATTAATATAATTTTATGTATATTAAACTTCAAAAAACTTAACTTCAAAAATACACTTCAGCAAATCCCATTAGCAACGATCCCAGGTATATTAATAATATTTTTTAGCTACCCATACTTGCAAGTTGCTAGAATCTTTAGCACTAGAGGCGAACACGAACTTGAAGCTTTTAAAGCAACAGGACTGTCTTTAATCAACGCAAGTGAGCACTCAATAATATATAAGCTTTTAAGTAAAATTTCTCATAATGAAGCAGTTTTATTTCCAGGACTCATAATATTAATAGCTTTTACAATATACCTACTCAAAGAGAAAATTTGCTATAACAAACTATTTAGTATTCTAAAATACTTGTTAATTTTAGTTATTCTTTTTAGCAGCAACCAGTTATTATTAAATATTTTCACACCCTTAATTCTTATCGTATCTCTAGTTCTAAACTACAAAAATAAAGACAATTATAAACTACAGCTTCTAACAGTAGGTATAATTTTTTTATTATACTCATTTAACTCGCCAGTAACTTATTTTTTCTATAATTTTATCCCTGGCTTTAGCAGCCTAAGAGCGATATCAAGATTTGGATTTATCTTCATCTTACTTATTACTATCCTTGGACTCTCAAGTCTAAAAACAAAAAACCTCAAAATACTTTTTCTTTTTTCTATCTTAATAATTTTTGAAAACTACAATTTAAAATACCCTCACGGATACATCTTAAAAAAACCTAATATATTAAAAGAAATTAACACTCTAAAAAAAGATGTACTCTTATACCTACCGCTTACAAGTAAATTAAATAAGAATAACTCTCCTACCTCCTGGTCAGACTATGCTTTAAAAAATGTAAATTATATGAATTATAATTTAAACACTAATGCAAAATCAATCAATGGATATAGCGGTATTAGAACTTTTACCGTCAACAACTACCCTAGAAAATTTGTAAACTTTCCAGATCAAAAAAGCATAAACACAATTAAAACTATTTCTAATTTAAAATATATAATACTTTTTGGAAGCGATATTCCAGATTTTGACAAAGAAGGTTTTATAAAAAGAATGCAACAATTTAATAATGATTTAGTAATAGAAAAAAATATAAACAATGATTTTTTAATTAAAGTAAAAAACACAAACTTTAGTCAAGATTTATTTTATATGACTCCAAATAACCTAGATGCAAAATTAATACTTAACTTAAACAAAAAACCAAGTAGCTTTAGCTATACAATCAACAACACGCAATACCATATAGAGAATAAACTTTTGTCAAAACAAATAATAATTAATCTTAAAAAAAATATCGATCAAAAACCTTATTATAAAATCTACTTTAAAACAAATTCTAATATCTTAAATATTAAATATGAACCAATTAAATAATATATACCTTGGAAGCTGGGGTAATTTTGAATACTGTACTAAAAACCCAAAAGAATTTATAAAGATCATTAAAAATGCACAAGACTTAGGCATTTCTAATTTTGATACCTGCCAAACCTATGGAAATGGAGAAGCAGAAAAAGCCTTTAATAAAAGCCTTTCTGTAAGCTCAAAAATCCACACAAAATTTCATATAAACTCAATAAAAGAAGATTTAAGTCAAAAGCTAGAAACTAGCTTAAAAAGATTAAACAGAAGCTATCTTGATTCTTTTTCTTTATTATGGACGCCAAAAGAGAATTTTAAACTAGAATCAATTTATAAAAACCTTTTAAAGCTAAAAGATACTGAACTTATTAAAAAAATAGGATTTTCAAACATCAATCAAGAAAACTTAGAATTTTTTAACAACTCAAAAGAAAATTTTTTAATCCAAAACCCATTTAATTTAATCTACTCTCACGGAAAAAAAACTTATCAAAACTTAAATTCAAACCATACGATACTTTGCTACTCTCCACTTGGGCAAGGAATATTAAGCTCCTTATCAGAAAAAAAATATTTAGATATAAGAAAGCAAAATAGATTACTAAACAAAGCAGTTCTAAATAGCTATAAAAAAATCTTTTTATTCTTAGAAGTTCTTTCAAAAAAATACGAGCTTTCTTTTTCTTCAATCTGTATTAAATGGATTTTATATTTAGAGTTAAAAGTAATCTTAGGAGTCAGTTCTAATAAGCAACTTATAGAGATTTTAAACTCATTAGATACTCAAATAGATAATTCTGACTACAAAAAATTAAGTGAATTAAGCGCTAATTACGCGCATAAATTATCAATAAATGATTCTTTATGGAACTTTCACCCAGAAATTAATAAATAAGATACTGTTTTTACAGACAAATTTTCTAGAAAAAATGATAAAAGTATGCTATACTAGATATATGACCAAAACCTTATTAACAGAGTTAAAAAAAACAAATTTTAAAAGAATTGAAGAACTTTTAAAAAAAGAAGCAAATGGCAAGCTTAGCTCCAATGAGATAGCCGTTCTTGCTTTATATAGACATTTTCTTCCTACAGAATCATCATATTTTAACAGTAAGAAATTAAGCACAGAATTAGCTAATAAAAACAAAGAAGTAATGCTTAAAAAAGCTTTAAAAAACTTTAACCAAAATTAAAGACTTTTTACTAAATTTGATATATTTTTTAAATATGAAAAAATATATTCTTTTAATTTCCTCAATTATTATTTTCAATAACTGTACTAATTCAATATACACTAAAAATTATAAAAATTTAAAACCATATAATTTTGTATTAACACCAAAAGTAATTAAACAAAATGATTTTTCTACAAATTTAATAACTGAATTAGAAAACAACAATCATTTAATACTAAACAAACATCTAACTCTTGCTGCTTGCCAAGATCAAACTTGTAGCAATAGAGATGAAGTTGCTCTAAAACATAAGTTTACTAATTTTATAGATGTTGATATTAAAGAAAATAAAAATAGCGTTGACTATAAATTTTCTTTAACAGACACAAGTTACAATAAAATAATAAACAAGAAAGCCTCTTATTCATTTAATCAACAAAATGACTACCAAATACAAAAAATAAACTTTCATAATAAATTTATAGATAAAATAAACCTAGCTATCCCAAAAGTTATTGAAAACTACTCAATTGGAGATACTCAAAATTTTAAAGTTAAAATAAAGAACACTCAAATCACCAAACTCTCAGAAGACACATACAAAGTGTGCCTAGAAACAGAACCGCGTTTAAAACTGAGCACTCTTATAAATAAAAAAGAATTTCAAATAAAAGAAATTGAAAATGGCAGATACTGTGATACGCTCTTAATTAATAATTTTAAAAACTACCTAAATGTTAAATTCAAAAAACAAAATAAACATACTTATAAAAAACTATTGTTTTAAATTTGTATTACTCTCATTCTTAGGTTTATCTTCTTTAAATGCTGATAGTTTTTATAAATCCAACCGTTTTTTAGTATTTTCTGCTAAAGATAATAATTTTAAAACTATAAAAAACTTTACTTTAAACAAAGAAATAAATATTTTCTCTTTTATTTCCCCCTATTGTTATTCCTGTGTTAAAGAAATTATAAAAATACAAAACTTAAAATCAGACGTTGGTAAATATCTTGTTTCTTACCAAGACTACAAAGATACAATTGAGTATTTAAATAATAACTCAATTAGACTACCTGTATTTTTTGTAAAGCCGCAGATAATTAAAACCTATAATATCCAAAGAACTCCATCAACTATTATTACGGATATAAAAAAAAGAATAATTCAATATTCTAAAGATTCTGATGTTATTGATGGCTTTAGTAAGCTTACAGATGAAAAGATTTTTAACTTAGCTAATAATATTTCTGATAAAAATAAAGCTAACTAGCTGATAAATTTAAAAATCTACTAGCAACCACCCCAACAAATAAAACAATAAAAGTGAAATATATTAAAAATGTAACAATGTAATTCTTTTTAAACTTATCATTAAAAACCATTAGGCCAGAATAAAAAATATATACTTGATAAATTAAAATAATCAATGCTAGCTGCGGAATTTGAAGAATAAAAAATATAAAAGAAAATATTTTTGGAGCAGAACTAATACAAATTACATTAAATAAATAGTCATCATTTATTTCTATTTTTTGATATTTTAATAAGTTAGAAAAAATAAAAAACTGAATAAACAAAAATACTATTGATATAAAAGAATAAAAAGCTAAACCAGCAAAGACTGAACCCACATTAAGAGCTTTACCACTTAATAAAATTACAGGAAGCTGACTAATTACTGTAATTACAATAACAAAGATTAAAATACTCTTTAAACTATAAGGCTCTTTAATTAAGAGTTTAAAAAACCTTTTTGGATTTAACAAAGAGGCTTGAATGATTTTTAATGAATCTAATATCAATTTAAAACCTTTATTAACTTATCTTTAATTGCATTTAAAAAATCTTTAGTATTTAAATAATGTGACTCATTCATATCCGCGCCATAAATTGCAAGCGCTAAGTCTTTAGTCATTTTCCCAGACTCAACTACATCAATACAAACTGTTTCTAACTTATCTGCAAAATCAATTAACTCTTGATTATTATCAAATTTTCCTCTAAATTTTAATCCTCGAGTCCAGGCATAAATTGATGCAATAGGATTAGTAGAAGTCTCTTTTCCTGCTTGATGCTGCCTATAATGCCTAGTAACAGTACCGTGAGCTGCTTCAGACTCTACAGTCTTCCCATCAGCGGTCATTAAAATTGAGGTCATTAAACCTAAAGAGCCAAAACCTTGAGCAACTATATCAGACTGAACATCTCCATCATAGTTTTTGCAGGCCCAGAGGTAGTCACCGCTTGATTTAATACTATAAGCAACCATATCATCAATTAATCTATGTTGATAAAACAAATTATTTTTTTCAAAGCTTTCTTTAAATTCTTGATCATAGATTGCTTGAAAGATATCTTTAAATCTTCCATCGTAAACTTTTAGGATTGTATTTTTAGTTGATAAATAAACAGGAAGATTTTTATCTAAAGCAAAATTAAAACAACTTTTAGCAAAATCAGTAATTGAGTTATCTAAATTATACATACCCATAGCGATACCTGAACTTGGAAAATCAAACACTTCTTCTTCTATATCAGAATCACCTGACTCAGATACAAACTTTAAATATAATTTACCTTTTCCTGGAACTTTAAAATCTGTTGCTTTGTATTGATCACCAAAAGCATGTCTTGCTACAACAATTGGTTTATCCCAGTTTTTAACTAATCTTGGAATATTATTGCAAATTAAAGCTTCTCTAAAAACTGTTCCTCCTAAATAATTTCTAATAGTTCCATTTGGAGATTTCCACATTTGCTTTAAATTAAACTCCTCAACTCGTCCCTCATCAGCTGTTATAGTTGCGCATTTAATCCCTACACCAAACTCTTTAATAGCTTTAGCTGAATCTAATGTAATTTGATCATTTGTTTCATCTCTTTTTTCTATAGAAAGATCAAAATACTTAATATCAATATCTAAAAATGGGAGAATTAGTTCATTTTTAATAAACCCCCAGATAATTTTAGCCATTTCATCACCATCAATTTCTACTATTGGATTCTTTACTTGTATTTTAGTCATATTTTTAATTTTTAATAATTTTTGCTCTTAATTAGTTTTAAATAAAATAACTAATAAAAACAATAGGCTAAATATTTAAATAAAGTTTATAAAATTATTAAATTAAACTAAAATACTTAAAAATTTTAAAATATATTATGAATAATTTAAATATTATAATTCTAGCCGCAGGTTTTGGAAAAAGAATGAACTCCAATATCCCTAAAGCTTTAATAAAAACTAGAAAAAAAGAAATGCTTGGCCATATTCTTGATACTGCTTTGGAACTTAATCCAAATAAAATCATAATCGTCTATGGATATAAAAAAGATTTAGTTAAAGACTATGTGAATACAAACTATTCAGATATTAAAAATATCCATTTTGCTCACCAGGAAATTGTAGACGGAACCGCCTCTGCAATTAAATGTACTTTGGAATTTATTAACCCTACTCAAGATTGTACAAATATTATTATTAACGGAGATTGCCCTTTAATAAGAAAAGAAACTTTACAAGATTTTGTAGTTCAGCATGAAGATCTTCATAGTGATGTTTCTGTTTTATCAATGGAGCTAGATAACCCAAAATCTTATGGTAGAATAATTAAAAGCAATGATGCTGCTCATAAGTTAGAAAAAATTACTGAATTTAAAGATTGCAATTTTATCCAAAGATCAATTAGAGAAGTTAATACAGGAATTTATGCAGTAAGCAGTAAATTTTTAAATTTTTCTATTCCTAAAGTTCAAAATAAAAATGTTAAAAAAGAATATTATTTAACTGATATTATTGAAATTGGTGTTAAGCATAATAAAAATGTACACGTATATAAAATACTTAACTCAGAAGAAGCAATCGGACCTAATCAACCTCAAGAACTTTTAGAAACAAATAAGATACTTCTTAAAAGAAAACTGGAAAAGCTAAATGAATCAGGAGTAATATTTGATGACATTAATACTTGCTATCTTGATGAAGAAGTTATAATTGAAAAAAATGTTCATATTGGGCCAAATGTAACTATAAAAGGAAAAAGTATAATCAAAGAAGAAACTTTCATTGAAGGAAATGCATACATAATAAACTCAAAAATTGGAAAAAATAATCACATAAAATATTCTGTTAGAGTTGAAGAATCTGAAATTAAAGACTACTGCGCTTTAGGTCCATTTTTACAAATCCGCCCAAACTCTGTCATTGAAGACAAAGTTAAACTTGGAAATTTTGTTGAAATTAAAGCATCACATATTAAAAAAAGTTCAAAAGTGAACCATTTAAGTTATGTTGGAAATACAAACATAGGTACTAATACTAATATTGGAGCGGGCACTATTACTTGTAACTATGATGGAGTTAATAAACATCAAACTAATATTGGTGACAATGTTTTTATTGGAAGTAATTCTATTTTAATAGCTCCGATCAATATTGGAAACGATTCTTATACTGGCGCAGGAACTGTTACAAATAAAGATATTCCAAATAAAACTTTAGTTATTACTAGAGCTAAAAGAGTTGATAAGGATTTAAAATAGTATCACCTTCTAAGCTTTTCATAGATACTGAATTTAGTTTCAAACTAAACCTTAAACAAAAAATTGGTAAAAAAGCTTATCTTTTTTACCAATCCAATTACCTATTTATTTAACAACAAGTTAAGCTCAGGTAAGCTTAATACCCCATCTGAAGCTTCATCAATTTCTTCATTTTGACAACTATAGTCTAATCTTTATAGAAGTTATATCTTTAATTTCTAATACGCTACAAAGCGGGGACTTGAAATAGGAATTTAAACTTTTTGAAAGATCTCTATTTTTCTAATAAAAGAATTCCCTGATAAAATCAGTCTAAAATAAAAGATTTAGTCATTATTTTTACTTCTTCTTTTGATTCCAATCTTTTCTTATTCCAATATATTAATCGTTTTTCACATAAGACAAACATGTCTTTTAATGATTTTTCTTCATAGTTCTTTGGAAAAAAAGAAGAATCTGGAAAATTTAAATCTAAATCAAATTCTTTTTTATTACTCATTAAAAGAATCCTTAATTTTATTATAGATATCCTGAGTTGCATATTTAAGACATAAATTTAAAAAATTATCAGAGTTAATATCAATCTCTGATTTTCTAATTAAACTAATCACGTCTGTAAAATCTTTATTAAAACGTATAATATCAAACTTTTTTAAAGCATGTAATTTTAAAGTAATTAAATGATTTATTGAAACTATTCTTACTAAATCATTATCGAGTTCATATTCAATTGAATCATTATACATTTTAGTAAAAGTACTGCTATCTACATACATCAAATCAATTGGCCAGGAATCTAAAGAACTAGAAGAAAATTTTCCAAAATTTTCATTATTTTGATGTTCTTCATAATTAATCTTTTCCATAAAAGAAAGCCAATACTTTTTCTGATCTCTATTTATTAATAAATCAATATCACCTGTATACCTAGAAACCCCATACGCATTAACAGCATGGCCGCCAATTAATAAATATTGTAGATCATTGTTTTTTGCATAAATGTTTAATGTTCTAATTATTTCCATATAAAAATATTATACGCATAATATATTTTTTAATAAACTAGATTAAATTTTTTGAGTGAGCACTTAAATAAAATTGTGAGAATAAATTTAATTATAATTATAAAGAATAAAACAAATTAAAAGTTTTAAATAATTGTAAGATAATTTATATTAAGCAAAAACTAAAACTTTAGGATCTTTTCTTAGTTTTCTTAACTTAGCAGCAACTTTTATAGTTCTTTTTCTATTCATTTTTGCGTCTCTAGCTCTTCTTTTATTCATTTTTACTTTTCTAAGTGATGCCATAATTTTACTCTCTATTTGAATATTCAATTTTTATAGAATATTTTTACTATTTATTAAAGCCTTGAAAGCTAAGCTCCTATAATTACAAGTTAATTTTTACTTAAACATCTAAATTTCTAATATTTAAAGCATTATCTTCAATAAATTTCCTTCTAGGCTCAACAACATCACCCATTAAAATAGAAAATATCTCATCTGCCTCAATTGCATCTTCAACTTCTACTTTTAAGAAAACTCGGTGTTCAGGATCCATTGTAGTTTCCCAAAGTTGCTCTGGGTTCATCTCCCCTAAACCTTTGTATCTCATAATCGATAGACCTTTTCCGCCTCTAGTATTAATAAACTCAGAAATGTTTTCTAATTTTTCAATATTTTCAATAATCGTATTATCTTTTAAATTATAAACAGTATATGGAGCCTCTCCTAAAGAATCACCAATAGTAATTACTTTATATAATTTTTTAAACTCTCTACTATCTAATAATTCTTTAGAAATTTCTGTAACTCTTAAAATCCCATTATATCTTGTTTTTACTACAATTAAATTTTCAATTTTTTCTATTTCAAAAAACCCTGTTACTTCTTTTGTTAAAGCATCTTTAACAGTTGCTTGAATTGAATCAAGGTCTAAGTCTTCAAACTTTTCACCGTTATATAGTTTACAAAAATTTAGCACCACCCTCGGGTCTAACTTAACAACAACTAAATCTTCACAAATATTATCAATTTCACCTAAGCTAAATAAAACTTCTTTTAACTGCTCACCGTTTGTTTCTACTTTATCTTTTGAAACAACTTTAATCTCTTCAATACCATTATTGATTATTAAATCTTTAAAGTTATGCTCATTTTTAATATATTGAGATTTTTTACCTCTTGAAATTTTATACAAAGGAGGCTGCGCGATATACAAGTAACCTTTAGTAATAATTTCTGGCATTTGTCTGTAAAAAAACGTTAATAAGAGCGCTCTAATATGTGATCCATCCACATCCGCATCGGTCATAATAACAATTTTATGATATCTTAATTTATCAATATTAAAATCAGCACCGATACCTGTTCCAAAAGCAGTAATTAAAGACCTGATTTCTTCAAAGGCAAGCATTTTATCATATCTTGCTTTTTCTACATTTAAAATCTTACCCTTAAGAGGTAGAATCGCTTGATTAACTTTATCCCTAGCCTGTTTAGCAGAGCCTCCCGCAGAATCTCCCTCCACTATGTAAATTTCACAATCTTCAGGGTTTTCATTTTGACAATCAGCAAGTTTTCCAGGAAGCGACGCGCTATCAAGCGCCCCTTTTCTTCTAACAAGCTCTCTTGCTTTTTTAGCAGCTGCTCTAGCTCTTGAAGCTTCTAAAGATTTATTAACAATAATCTTTCCAACAACAGGATTTTCTTCTAGAAAAGCAGATAATTTTTCACCGGTAACTTGCTCTACTAAGCCTTTCACTTCAGCATTTCCAAGTTTATTTTTTGTCTGTCCTTCAAACTGAGGATCAGGGATTTTAACACTAATAACAGCAGTGATACCTTCTCTAGTATCATCACCTGTTATTGAGTCGTTATCGCTTTTTAATAATTTGTTTGCTTTAGCATAACTATTAACAGTTCTTGTTAAAGCAGATTTAAAACCAGCTAAATGAGTCCCGCCCTCTCTTGTATTAATATTATTACAATATGTAAAAATATTTTCTTGATATTCTTTGTTATACTGAAAAGCTATTTCAACTTGTATTGCATCTTTATCAGCTTTAATAAAAATCGGGTCTTCAAATATTGGATTTTTAGTTTTATTGATATGTTCAACAAAACTTTTTATACCACCTTCAAAATGAAAAACCTTTTCACTATTTGAAGATTCTTCTTTTATTATTATTTTTAGCCCAGCATTTAAAAAAGCAAGTTCTCTAATTCTATTAACTAGAGTTTCAAAACTAAAGCCCTTATCTTTACTATCTGTAAAAATAGTATGATCAGGATAAAAAGTTACCTTAGTTCCAGTAGTTGTTGCATCTCCAGTTATTTTTAAAGGACTAACAGTGTCGCCTTTTCTAAATTCCATTTCGTGAAGTTTTCCATCTTGTCTAACTTCAACTTTAAGCCATTCAGATAAAGCATTAACAACTGATATGCCAACCCCGTGAAGCCCCCCTGAGACTTTATAAGCAGAGTTCTCAAACTTACCACCAGCGTGAAGCTTAGTCATAACAAGTTCTACTCCGCTAATACCTTCTTCAGAGTGAATACCAGTAGGAATACCACGGCCGTTATCTTCAATTGAGACTGAGCCGTCTGAATTTAATTGAATCGTAATTGTGTCACAATGTCCTGCTAAAGATTCATCAACTGAGTTATCTAAAATTTCATAAACTAAATGATGATACCCTCTTTCATAGGTATCTCCGATGTACATTCCTGGGCGTTTTCTAACTGCTTCTAGCCCTTCTAAAACCTTTATCTGGTCTGATCCGTAATCTGTAGTAACTTTTTGAATATTATCTGACATATGTTTATTTACTTGTTATTAATTTTTTAAGTATTATAGACTAGTTATATGATAATTATCAATAAAATGTATTTAAAAAATTGCTGTTTTTTTGATAGTAAATGCCTGAAATTACATTAGGTTTAGTAAGTTTAAGATTTATAATAATTTTTCTTTTAAAATATAGAAATTAATCAAGTAATTTAGGTTTAAAAGCTTTTAATTTATATTTTAATTTTTTTTAAATATTAACATATTTTGGCATAAAATTTGAATATTTATAAATTAGAATCATTACTTAACTTCGTTCAGATAGTTAATAGATGACTATAAATTTAGATAAAAATCTGTCTGTATCTCATAATTTCAGTGGAAATCTATCTAGAAAGAAAGCTATTAAAACAGAAGTAGAATTAATTAAAAGAACTGATAGAAAAATACAAAGAGCCAAGACTCCTTTCAAAGAACTTAGAAGCTTAATATCTAGAGCTCTTAATATTACTAATGAAATTAAGGTTCCAAGCTCTGAATCAAAAAAAGAGTTAATACCATTTCTTAAAAACTTAGAAAATTTAAAACCAACTGAGCAGTTAGCTTTTTTAAATACTAATCAGGTATTTCCAGAAAATAAAATTATTATAAAACAAAAAGAAGCTCTAATAGATATTATAGAAGAAGATAAATCAGAAGAATTAAAAAATATGTTTATCTCTGGGGATCTCAAAGATATTAAAAAGTGTTTAAGCCAAATTGGAGCTAAAGACCTTAAAAAGATATTAACTCAACCTCTTGATGATAATTTAGACACTCTCATTCATTTAGTAATTGAACATAACCCTGAAGCTTTAAGAGAAATTATTAATTTTTATAAAGATAAACCTGATGATTTAAAAGAAATACTGCTTACTCCAGGTTATGACTCAAATACGCCCGTTCACTTAGCAGCTGAACAAGATAACCCTGAAGCTTTTAGTAAAATTATTAATTTCTATAAAAATAAACCTGAGGATTTAAAGGATTTACTGCTTACTAAAAATAAGGAATCAGATACACCTGTTCACTTAGCAGCTAAACATAACCCTGAAGCTTTTAGTAAAATTATTAATTTCTATAAAAACTATAACCCTGAGGATTTAAAAGAACTGCTGCTTAATGTGTCACTTACGCCCGTTCACTATGCAGCCCGGCATAACCCCAAAGCTTTTAGTAAAATTATTAATTTCTATAAAAATAATTACCCTGAGGATTTAAAAGAACTACTACTTACTCAAGATTATGAGTCCTGTACTCCCGTTGACTACGCAGCTAGACATCACCCTGAAGCTTTAAGTGAAATTATTAATTTCTATAAAAATTATAACCCTGAGGATTTAAAAGAAATACTAATTGCTAAAGATGATTACTTAAATACTCCCGTTGACTCAGCAGCTTCAGATAACCCTGAGGCTTTAAGAAAAATTATTAATTTCTATAAAAATTATAACCTTGAGGATTTAAAAGAAATACTGACTACTAAAGATGATAGGTCATATACTCCCGTTCACTACGCAGCTGCAAATAACTCTGAAGCTTTAAGTGAAATTATTAATTTCTATAAAAATAATTACCCTGAGGATTTAAAAGAACTACTGCTTACTCCAGGTTATGCCTCAAATACGCCCGTTGACTTAGCAGCCCAGCATAACCCTGAAGCTTTAAGTGAAATTATTAATTTATTTATTGAGGATAAAAAATATGTAAAAGAATTGTTACTTCTGAAAAATACAGAAAATAAAACTATGCTACAAGTATTTATAGAAAATCAAGATACCCAAATTTTAGAAAAAGTATTAGATATTCCAGAAGTTACTAATTTGATAAATGAATTTTTATCATTTGATCCTAATTATTTTGATTTAAAATATGAAAAAGACATAGAATTGATTCTAAAAATTAATAGATTTTCCCTCCTTTATAAAAAGCTTGATCAAACAATCAAAGATAATATCCCCTCAGATACAAATTACTTAAGATCTTTTAAATATGAAGTAGAAAGCTGCTTTGATTGGTTTAACAAATCATTAGATCCAATTAAAGAAGTTAATAAATTAATCAAGCTTTATGAAAATAATAACTTTGAAGATAACCCTCAAGATATTATTGATATGATAACTGCTTATGCTTCTGATATAGTGTTAGTAGCTAAAGAACATCAAGAAGAATTAAAAGGCTTATCTTTTGAAGATAAAAAACAAAAAGTTAAAGAAATTGCTCTTAATGAACTAAAATCTCAATTGTCTTTATCTGATATCTTAATGCTTTCAGATCAGTGGCATAGAGTAGATTTATCTAAACCGCAAGAACTACTTATTTATCAGACTACTAGAAAATGGACTCCTTTATTTAATGGAACTTTAAAATTTTCTAATAAATACTCAGCTATTGTCTTAGATTCTACAATACAGTTAGATAAAGAACATAAAGCTTTAGGACATTGTATTAATGAATATACAGACAGAGCGTGCTCTGGGGAATCTATACTTATTTCTTTTTTAAATGAAGACTCTAAAAGAGTTGGAACTTTAGAATTAAAAAAAACAGCAAAAGGAATTAAAATAGGTAATAACTTTTATAAAGAGGCTCAATTTCAAGGAAGTACAGCTAAAGTATCTAAACAAGCAATGGATGCTAAAAATGAATTTCTAAAAAGCCTTGAAAACAATGAAATTAAAATTAATACAAATTTAGGAGAAATCCCTAGCTCAAATATTATTTCTGAATTTTTAACAGAAGAAGAGATATACAGAAAAACCCCGAATGAGGAAGTATATAATCGATTATTAAAAGAATACTGGATGGCTCTCTCCTCCTGGTCTACCCACGGGGTTAGATATAAAAGACTTTTTTTAAATTAAAATTAAAAATTTAAATCTTAATTAAATTTGCATCTTTTAAATTATCTAAATTTTCTAATATCCTATCAGTTCCAGTAATAATAACCTGAAAATCATCATTAAAAATCTTACTTATAATCAATTCAAAAAAATCAGAACTTCTTTTTGAATCAAACTCAGAATCAACATCATCAAGTAAAATAACAGGTTTTTCTCCTTGATGTTCCTCAATTAATTCAATTACAGCAAGTTTTAAACTTAAAATCAGGCTCCTAGATTGTCCTTGAGATGCAAAACTTTTAGCTAAATTATCATTTATTAAAATATCAATATCATCTCTATGAACTCCAAATAAAGAACTCCCTCTATAAAATTCTTTTTCAAAATTATTATTTAAAAAATCATAAAAACTTTTTTCATCTTTATGTTCATTATAAAAATCACTAACTAATTTTAATTTTAAACTTTCTTTATTACAGGTAAAATTTTCTAATATTAAACTAGCTTTTTTTTCTAATTTTTCTAAAAATTCTTCGCGCTCTTTATTAATTTTAATTCCATATTCAGCAATTAATTTATTCCAAACTATTACTGCATCAATTCCTTGTTTATCTTTTAATAACTTATTTTTAGACTTTAAAGCCTTGGAATAATTAATAAAATAATAAAGTAATTCTGGTTTACAATCACATAAATGCCTATCAATAAAAGACCTTCTAAGGCTTGGTGCTTGTTTAATAATTAAAATATCATCAGGTGTAAAACTAACAGTTGTAAAGTATTTTAAATATTCATCAAGTTTTGAAATAGGATCATTATTATAAAATAATTTTCTTCTTTTTTTATTAACATAAGATAATCCTAAAGAATAATTTGAATCATCTTTATTAAAAAACTCTCCAAAAACAGAAAACTCTTCTTTACCTATAGTTAATATATTTTGATATTTAGATGTTCTAAAAGATTTAACAGATGATAATATTTCTACAGCTTCAATTAAATTAGTTTTTCCCTGTCCATTTTTTCCAACAACAAGATTAACACCTTTAGTAAATTCAAAATTATCAGATAAATAATTTCTAAAATTATATAATTTTAGATCTTTAATCCACATTAAAGCCTAACTGGCATAACAACAGCAAAATACCCTTCTTCTTTCTTAGTAGTAAATGAAGTAGCACCATAACCATCTGAAATATTCATCGTAATAGTATCTGAATTAAAAGAGTTTAACATATCTATTAAATACTTAGAATTAAACCCTATTTTAAAATCTTTCTCATTAAAATCTATTGTTAAAGTATCAATAGCTTTACCAAGTTCTGAAGAAGAACCAGAAATTTGTAAATTATCTTTAGAAAAAGATAGCTCAACAACTTTATCATCATCAATAATAACTAAAGAAGATCTTTTAATTGCTTGTAAAAAACTATCTCTAGGAATCTGTATATTAGAAATAAAGCTTTCAGGAACTACTTGTTTATAATCTGGAAATTCACCATCTATTAAATTTAAAACAACTTTTGAATCTGAATTAGCTAAAACTAAAAATCCTTGTTCTAACCCAAAAGATACTTCACTTGAATCTGAATTTTCTAATATTTTCTTAATTTCAACTAAACCTCTAGTTGGAACAATAAAACCATTATCCAATTCTAAGCCTGAAATCTGTTTTTTAATCGAAGATAATCTAAATCCATCAGTTGATACTAAAGTTAAAAAATCATCGTCATTTAGAGTAAAATACACCCCATTAAGATTAAATCTGCTTTCATCATGGCTAACTGCATATAAAGTTTTATTAATCATATTAAGAAAAGTAGCTACATCTATCTTATAACTAGGCTCAATATCCATACCAGGAAGGCCAGGGTACTTGTTTGAGTTTTGAATATTGATATCTATTTCTGTATTTAATGATTTTAAATTAATTTGATTCTCAGATTCATTATATTCTAATATTACATCGGCGCTTGGAAGTTCTTTAACAATTTCAAAAAAGATTTTAGCATCTACAATAAAAGAAAAACTATTAATTGATTCACATTCAACTGAGCTAATACTTGTTAAAGATAAATCACTTGCTGAAACTGTAAAAGTATTTTTATTAACTGAGATTAATAAATTAGTTAATATTGGCATTGAGGTTTTTTTACCTACATTTGCTTGATTAAAAGAAACGGCTTTTAAAAGAGAATTTTTGTTAATGTTAACTTTCATAATTATTATTATATATATTTAAATAAATAGTAGTAGTAGTAGTACAGAAAAAATCTGTTTATAACTAATATAAACTACTATAATCTAAAACGATTATTAGTTTATAAAGCATATAATAAGTTTGTGATAAAATAAAATAAAATTAACAATTTTCATTTTTTTAATTTTACCTAGCTTAAACTTAACTTCTTATCCACAGCTTATTAAATCTGTAAATTTAAAATCTTGTTGATAAGTACTAAGTTTATCTAGCTTAAAATTAACTGTTAATACACAAGTTGTCCACAGCTATTCTGTATATATATCAAATAGTTAAGAGGTTTATCCACAGTTTAAAATAAAATAATGATAAATTAGAGTTAAAACAGGCTTTTTTCGATTTCAGCAATAATATTTTTAATATTTGAATCTGCATCCATCTTTCTTTTCACTACAGAGCACGCATGAATAATACTAGAGTGATCTCTTTTAAAATCAATACCAATCTCAGGATATGATAAAGATGTATGCTGACGAGTTAAATACATTGCGATATGTCTTGGAAATGAAATATTTCTTGATCTTTTTTTAGAGTTTATTTCACTAACTTTTATACTAAAATAATTAGCAACAGCGCCTTTGATATCTTTGATATTTAAATGCCTTTTTTTGTTATTAGAGGTGTGCTGCTCTAAAGCTTTTTGACAGAGTTCTAAGCTAATCGGAAGATTACTAATCATACTTTGAGCAATTACTCGGTTTAGTGCACCTTCTAAGGCTCTAACGTTAGTTGAAATATTTTCAGCTATATATTCACAAACATTTTTAGGAAGTAAAGTATTTTCTAAAGCCGCTTTTCTTTTTAAAATAGCGCATCTAGTTTCAAAATCAGGAGCCTGTACGTCAGCAGTTAAACCCCAAGCAAATCTAGTTTTTAGTCTGTCTTCAATTCCAGGTATTTTTTCAGGTAATTTATCAGAGGTGATAATAATTTGCTTACCTAAGTTATGTAATGTGTTAAAAGTATGAAAAAATTCTTCTTGAGTTCTTTCTTTTCCAGCAATAAACTGAATATCATCAATTAATAAAACATCAATATTTCTGAATTTAGTTTTAAATTTATCCATAGCCCCCGTTCTAAGGCTATTAATCAATTGATTTGTAAAACTTTCAGATGAAATATAATGAATATTTAAATCTGGAGAAGATGCACTGATTTGATTTGCAATAGCATGTAAAAGATGAGTTTTTCCAAGACCTACTCCGCCATAAATAAATAAAGGATTATAAGATTTTCCTGGTTTATCAGCTACGTGACTACAAGCTGCATGGCAAAATTGGTTATTATTTCCTACAACAAAGTTATTAAATTCATATTTTTTATTAATACCAACATTTGCTGTTGCTGCTTTTTTTACTGGTTTACTTTGATTTTGAGTAATATGAGTATTTTTTTTAATAATAATAGGTTTTAAAACAGATTCCTTAGTATTATTTGATACTATTTTCAACTTTAAATTATTAATATTTAAGCTGATATTAAGCTTATTGATGATTTCTTCTTTATACTTTTTGTCTATTTGAGAGCCAACAAACTTTGATGGTGCTATAATTGTAGCTGTTTTAGTCTGATTATCGTAAGAATGTAGTTTAATTTCGCTAAAGTAGGCTTTAAAGATTTGAGGATCAATACTTGTGTAAAAGCTGTTAATAACTTCATTCCAGGAATCGGACCACTTGTTAAGATAATTAAGGTTAACATCCTCATATTGTTCAGTATTATTAGTAGATTCGCTTCCAATAGTCATTAAAAAATACAGCCCCCAAAAAAATATAAAATTGTTAATAAGAAAAACACTAGAAAAACCTAAGACTATTTTTTATATATTCATTATAAAAAATTACAAGCAAAATTTAAAAAAAAGATTAGATTTTAAAATTCATTTTTTAAATCTAATGACTTAGCTCTGAATTTTTTTTGCTTACTATAAACTACCTAAAGTAAAAAAAGAAAAATATAAAATAATTGTTAACATAATTGCTTTTATTCTCGTTTTTAGTTACTTAATAGTCATTAATTTTTATATATAATTATGGAAACAACACAAGCATTAGAATTAGTAAATTCTTTTAAACTACTTAAGGCTACAGGAATTGCTGTTACTTTATCATTTTTAATGTTTCTTGCAGGAAGATCTTTATCTGATGCAACTAAAGAAGAAGCTAGTATAGTTCCTGATTCTAAGTTTAGATTGTTTGATTTTTTTGATTGTTTCTTAGAAGGTTTTATAAAATTTCAAGATTCAATATTAGGAAAAGAAAATCGAAAATATACAGGGCTTTGTTTTTCTGTGTTTACTTTTGTTTTCTCTGCAAATATTTTAGGATTAGTTCCTTATCTTGATGCTTATCCTGCAACTACTACAGTTGTTGTAAATTTAGGGATTATCTTAGTTGTATTTTTTGCTTTTAATTATTACTCAATTAAAGAACATGGTTTATTTGGCTTTTTTCAACATTTCTTTGTTGATCCAAAATCTCTTTGTAATCTAAGTTCGCTTAAAACAATTCCTTTATTTTTTATTGGCTTAGTAATCTTTTTTATAGAAATCATCTCAATGTTATTAAGAGTATTAACTCTTAACTTAAGGCTGTATTGGAATATTACAGCTGATCATATGGTCTTAAATTCATTTGTAGAATTAACAAAATGGGTAATTCCTGTTATTTTTTATGGTTTAGGAGTTTTTGTTTCCTTTATGCAAGCATTTATTTTTACTATTTTAACAATGGTATATATCTTATTGGCAGTTCAGCATGCAGAGGAAGATTAATTTTAATTAGGAGAAAAAAATGAAAAAAGTAATTATTACATTATTTTCACTTGTACCAGGCATATTATTTGCTGAGTATGGTTCAGGTGCTAATGCAAGCAGCGGATCTTTTGGATTGGCAGCTGGTTTAGCTATTGGGATAGCAGTTCTAGGTGGAACATTATCTCAAGGTAAAGTTGTTGCAGCTGTTATGGATGCAACTGGAAGAAATCCTTCAGCTGGAGGAAAGCTTTTTTTACCAATGATTATTGGGTTGGCTTTTATTGAGTCACTTGTAATTGTTGCATTTGTTATAGCTAACGGATTATTAGGTAAAATTTAATTTTACTTATATTTATTTAAGATAAAAGAGGACTCTCTTTTATCTTAAGTTTCTTTTTTTATAGTTCATTATAAAAATTTTCATTTAAAATACTTATTTCGTTGATTAATTAAAAAGATAGTTATTTAATATTACTATGAATAATTTCAATCTTCTTTTTGATTCAGGCTCTTTAGAGGTGGCGGATTTAAATAATGCTTTTTGGCTCACATCTGGTTATTTAACTCCAATGTATATAAATACTCATTATATCTGCGGTGGTAGTCAAAAATCTAAGGAAATACTTGCTCTTATCGATTCAGAGTATAAACAAGATAAAGATTTTTTAGTAAAATTAAAACAAATTTTCACAGACGTTTATATAACTGATAATATATATAAAACTGCTATAGATAAATTAGTTCAGCACTTAAAACCTATAATCAAAGATTTAGATATCAGCATGATTGCCGGCGGGGCTAGAAGAGATTGGTTTTTTTCAGTTCTTGCAGCTGAGCAGTTAAATATCCCTCATGTTTATATTGATAAAGAATTAAATATAACAGATATCTCTGATAATCAGGTTTTATATTTATCAAATCAAAGAATATTAAATATTGCAGATCTTTTAATGCTTGGAACAAGTTGTGTAAATTATTGGAAGCCAGCTATAGAAAAATTAAATGGGAATTTAGTAGGATCAATAAGTATTGTTAATAGAATGCAAGGTGGTTCTGAAAATTTAGAAAGAAATAATATTAAAAGTATTAGTTCTTTAATTGAAATTACTCCTGACTTTTTTAAAAGCGCAAAAGATAGTAGCATAATTACAGCTTCTCAGTTAGATATAATACTTAATTACTTAGAAAAGCCTGTTAAAACAATGAAAGCTTGGCTTGAAACTAATCCTAAGTTTTTAGAAAATGCTAAAATGGATAGTTCAGAGAGGGTTCAAAAAAGAGTTAAGCTACTAATAAACAATAAGCTATACGATTAATTTATTTTTTAGAAATTTCTTTAGTTATTTGTATTAATTTTGGTGTTAAGTAAAAAGGTATTTTAAGAAACTTTACTTCTTTTGTTTTTTTGTAATTGGGAAGTTTAGAAATATGTTGTTTTTTGTATTCAGGAAGACAGTCTGAAATTAAAACTATTAAATTTGCAGTATCTTCGTTGATCGCAAAGCTATTTAAAGAATTAATTTTTTTAGTATACGTTTTTTTTACATCAATTCCTACATGCATAAAATTATTAAAAGTAAATTCTATTTCAGCTTTATTTTCTGACTTCCAGTAGTTTAACTCATCTCTTGAAGTAAGTTGTTGTATTAATTCATTTCCAATTGCTGTCTCTAACATTAAAGCAAGGTGCTTATTACTAATGTTAGAATTTAATAGCTCAAAACTGTTAATTAAAGAGTTTACTATTCCAGAATCAAATAAGATGTATTTTGATAAGTCATTCTTATTAAAAAAACTTACCTTATGAACGACTCTAGCTCCGATTGCTTTATGTAAGATTTGTATGGCATCTTTTCGACTTGTGTTGTTAGTTTGAATTTTTGTAATTTTAAGCGAATTCATTGATAAAAGAGCTATTTTTTTAAGTATATTAATATATTCATACAATACAGCTTTATCATGGATAATAGCTTTAATATTATCTTCAATACTTTGAATTAAGTTACTCATTTCTTTTGGTATTTGATCTAAGTTAGAAGTAAAATAATTTTTTAAAATAATTGGCATCCCCCCAAGCCTTAAGTAAATATAAAACTCTTTCATAAAGATAGAGTGGTAAAATTCAGTGATTTTTAAATCGTTAAAAGAGATTTTATTATATACTTTAATTAATTCATTATTAGAATGATTTTCAAGGTATTCAACAAAAGAAAAAGGATAAAGGTCAAAATAATTATTTCTTCCTGTTGATGCGTTTTTTAAAGAAATGTTTTCTAAGTTAGAACCTGTAAAAATAAATTTAATATTTTTAGAATGCATTGCTAAGTGCTGAATACTTTCTAAGCAAATTGGAAACTGATCTGATTCATCTATAAAGACAATAGTTTTAATATTTTTTTTAATTTTATTTTGAATATTTTTAATAAAATCATCTCCTGAAACATCAGTTCCAAAAAAATTCCTACCTTGTATTATCTCATTATTAATATTTACTTGGTTATTAAATAAAAAATTACATTTAATAATATTATAGTCTTTAAATTCATTTAAAATATCATTTAAAAAAGTAGTTTTACCAACTTGTCTAGCCCCTCGAAGAATAATGACTTGATTTTTTAATTGATTTAATTCTTTAATAAACTTTAATTTTACTTTTTTTCTATTTAAAAACATGCTTATTTAATATGTTTTATTTCTTATTTTGTAAATAGTTAATGTTAACTATTATGTTTTTTATAAGAACTTAATATTAACTTTTTGACATTTTTAAAAAATATTCTTATATTACAGGTGTTTAGCTACTTAGGTAGTGTTGAGCATCTAATGCTGCCATGCAGCCAGAACCAGCTGCTGTAATAGCTTGTCTGTATTTATTATCCACTACATCTCCGCAAGCAAAAATACCCTCAACATTTGTTTTTGTTGAATTAGCGTTATTTAAAATATACCCAGCTTTATCAAAATCAACTAATCCTTTTAAAAATCCAGAATTTGGATCATGTCCAATAGCGATAAATAAACCATCTGTTTTTAATTCAGATTTCTGATTGTCTTTATTATTAATAATTTTTAAATATTCAATACCTTTTGATTTATCACCAACTACTTCAAGAACTTCAGTATTCCATAAAATATTAATTTTAGGATTATCTTTAACTCTATCTGCCATAATTTTTGATGCTCTAAAATTATCTTTTCTATGGATTAAATTAACAGAACTTCCAAATTTTGATAAAAATAAAGCTTCTTCACAAGCTGAATCTCCTCCGCCAACAACAGTAATTATTTGTTCTCTAAAAAAAGCACCATCACAAGTTGCGCAAGTAGAAACCCCAAATCCTAATAATTCACTTTCTCCAGGAATTCCTAAATATCTTGGGCTCGCCCCTGTTGCTATTATAACAGATTTAGAGGTAATGCTTTCTTTTCCAAGATTTATAATAAAATTATCATCAATTTTAGAAATAGATATAACTTGGCCAGAGCTAAAAGTTGTGCCAAACTTTTCAGCTTGTTTTTTCATATTTAAAATTAAATCAGGGCCTAAAATACCATCAATAAACCCAGGATAGTTCTCTACATCAGTAGTTGTTGTTAATTGTCCTCCTTCTAGGTTTCCAGAGATAACTAAAGGCTTAAAACCAGCTCTAGCTAAGTAAATTGCGGCTGTCAGCCCTGCAGGCCCAGAACCGATGATTGTGCAGTTTATAGTATTCATATTTCTAAAATTTCTTTAATAGTTTTTTGTTCTAAATTAAACTCAAATAAGTTATTATCTTTATCATTAAATGAAATATGGTAACAATCAAGATAGAAATCTCTGTTAAGGTTTAAATTAGCAGTGCTTTTATATAAAGTATCTCCTACTAAAGGTTTATCTAAAAATTCTAATGAAGCTCTTATTTGATGCCTTCTTCCACCTTGGATTTCTGTGCTAATAAGTGAATAATCAAGTTCTTGATTGTATTCTAAATTTGAAATAGAAATGCTCCCTTTTTTATATCTATCTTTAATAAACTTAGATACGGATATTTTTTTAGAACCTCTATATCTTGAGCCAAAATATAAAAAGAACTCATCATCTAAAATTTGACCAGAAACAAGAGCTGAGTATTTTTTATTAATATTTTCATTTTTTCTTAGGTCTAAAAAATATTCAAAATATTCTTTATTTTTTGCAGCAAGTAGTATCCCTGAAGTAGAAAAATCTAATCTATTAATCAGTCCTGAATTGTATTTTGTATCAAAATCAAAATTATATTTTTTATGTAAATAAAAAGAAATAGAATTATTAAAATCAGAATCATTATTTGAAGAGCTATGAACTAATGCAGGTTTGTTAATAATAATAAAATTATCATTTTCATATTTAATATCTAGTTTCATTTAAGATATCTTAACACTTTTAATTTTTGAAAAGAATAAGCTACAAACAATTATTCGAAATACTGCAGAAAATATAAAAAGATATAAAAACTCGTAACTTGCTAGCTTAAGTATGAAATCTCCTAAAAAAACACCAATTAAACAAGCAGCTGCTGCAATTATACTTTTATATGAAATAAACTTTGCTCGATTTTGTTTTGGAACTTTTTCATAAAGATAAATGTTTTCTGTTAAAATCATTCCTCCCCAGCCAATCCCGCCAATTATATTTATTAATATTAAGTAAATATGATTAGTTGAAATAGCGAGCAGCAGCGGAATTATTGAAATAATAATGCCGCTTAGTTTAATTACATTAGCTGAACCAATTTTATCTGTGAGCTCTCCAAGTTTTTTTTGAGTTATTACTCTTCCAAATAATCCAGTTATAAAAAATAATGAAAATTCGATATAAGTAAAATCTAAATAATCTAATAAAAATATAGCAACAAAGGGAGCTAGAGTTTGAACCCCTGTTAATAAAAGAGAGTAAAATATAACAAAATTTCCATAATCTAATTTATTAATTATTTTTATAAATTTTAAAAAACTATATTCTTTTACCTTTGGTTCTATATATTCAGGTTCTATATGTTTAGTAAATTGATACGCCGAATATAATCTACCTAGACCTGCTAGGAAAAAACAAATTAAATATCCAAGCTGAGCAAGCATATGATATTTTGTAAATTCTAAAATGATACCAGAGATAATTAATGATAATATTAAAACTAATGTTGAGTATTTATTTCTAATTCCAAAGTATTTGCCTCTAATTTTTGAGGGGACTAGGTCGCCTAGTAATGATATCCAGGCAGGCAGCGAACTAGTTAAGATTAAAAAGAAGCTTATAAATAAAATAAAATTTAGATTAGTTAACAGGTTTTTATCTTTTATTATAAATGGGAGCAGGCCAATTAAAAGCCAAAAAACACCTTGTAAAAATATTGTTGTTTTTAAAATCAATAATCTATTTTGAATTTTAGATACTAAAAATGAGCCAAAAAACTGCCCTATTCCGCCGATAATATGAATTAAATTTCCTAAGAGCGCAATTTGCAAAGAACTTGATTTAAGATGAATAGCATAGGCTTGAATATAGTTAATCCCAAAGCTTTCCATAATAGCCCAGCCATAGGATTCTTTAACTGAGGCTTTTAATGAGTCTTTATACCTATATTTTTCTAAAAGTTTTTTCACTTAATTATGATTAAAAAAAAGTAAAAAAGTTTCCTTTATATTAAAGAATCTAGGTATTTAGTTACTTTTTTAGAATTAGGTTTTGTAAAACTTGTAAAATATTTAACAAGATCCCCATTTTTATTGATTATATACTTATAATAGTTCCATTTTGGAGTTGCTAAAAAGCCAAGATCTGATTGTACTTTTTTAAAAAATGGATGTCTGTTTTTTCCTATTACTTGATATTTTTGAGTGAAAATAAAATCATAATTAGCTTTATTAACAATTGAGCAGAGTTTTTTAGCTGAATGCTCTTGATTTAAAAAGCTAGAACTTGGAATGCAAATAATAACTAAATTAGGATATCTTTTTTTTAATTCTTGAAGTAGATTTAGTTGATTTGCAAATCCACATTTTGATGCTGTGTTGCAGATTAAGATGTTCTTATCTTTGAATTTAGTTAAGTTAAATTCTTTATTGTCGATATTTAGAAAATTCATTTTGTTAATAAGGTATATTTGTAATTAAGGTCCAATATTATATTATTTTAACTATGTTTCCAATAAAAGTACCTAAAGATTTTAGAATAATTGCTCATAGAGGTACTAGAGCCTAGACACCAGAAAATACATTAAGGCCTTTTGAGATGGTTAGTAGTTTAGGAGCTAAGGAGTTTGAAACTGATTGCCAATTTAATGTTAGATAATAAAATTATTTTATTTGACGGTGATAATCTAAGTAGATTTGAATATCCTGATATTAATATTTCTTCTACTTCTTATAATGATTTAAAAAATTTGGATTCTTGGCACCCCTTCCCCCCCCCCCTAAAAATCTAATCAATCCTTAATTTAATTAATCAAATTAATTAAATCATTAATATTCAACTTAGAATTATTACTTGAAGTATTATTAATAATACTATCAGCTAAATCCTTCTTCTTTTTATGAAGTTTAATTATCTGACTTTCAATAGAATTATTTATAATAAGCTTATATACATTAACTGATTTTTTCTGCCCGATACGATGAGCACGATCTGAAGCTTGATCCTCAACTGCAGGGTTCCACCAAGGATCAAGATGTAATACATAATCTGCAGCAGTCAAATTCAAACCAGAACCTCCTGCTTTTAAGCTTATCAAGAATATCTTATTATCTTTAGAATTTTGAAATAACTCAACTTGCTGCTGTCTTTTCTTTAAAGAAGTACTCCCATCTAAATAACAATAATTAACCTGCTTAGAGTCCAGTTCTTCTTTTGCAAGATTTAAAAACTTAACAAACTGAGAAAAAACTAATAATTTATGATCATTAGAATTTATAATATTATCAACAATATTAGAAAATTCAATCAATTTTGAACTTTTAATCTCTTGATTACCTAATATCAACTTTGGAGAACAACAAGACTGACGAAGCTTAGAGATCTCTGCTAAAATCTGTATATGCTTACTTCCTTGATTTCCTTTAGAATTTGCAATTGAATTAATCTTTGTAAGAGCTTTTTCTCTTACAGCATTGTAAAAAGCTTGTTCTTCTTTAGTAAAGTCAATATTAATTACTTTCTCTACTTTTGGTGGAAGTTCTTTAAGAACTTCCACCTTAGTTCTTCTTAATACAAAAGGTTTTATTAGTTCTGTTAAATAACCTAATTTCTCAATATCATTATATCTAGTAATTGGGATAGCATATTCATTATTAAACTCTTTAATAGTACCAAGAAGTCCTGGATTAATAATTCTTAAAATAGACCAGAGTTCAGAAATACTATTTTCTATAGGAGTACCAGATAAAGCAATTTTATTTTCAGCATTAATCTTTAGTACATTTTGAAATCTTTGAGTTGCTACATTTTTAACATATTGAGATTCATCAAGAATTAATGATTTAAATTTTATTTTTTTTAATTTATAAATTTGAGATTTTAATAAACCATAAGATAAAATAACTAAATCATAATCTTCATAATTATGATCTTCACCACCATAACTTACTAAAAGAGTTTTTAAATTTGGACAAAACTTTTTAGCCTCTTGTTGCCAGTTAAAACTGACAGACTTTGGCGCTATGACAATTGAAACATCCTTTGCTTTATTAGTGTTAATTATATAACCTAATGTCTGAATTGTCTTTCCAAGCCCCATATCATCAGCTAATAAGGCTCCAAAATTTAACTTACTTAAGTTAGTCATCCATTTGATACCATCTTTTTGATAATCTCTTAACTTAATTTTAAATTTCTTAGAACTTGGCTCTTTATACTTAGTCTTTAAAGCCTTATCGATACTTGAGATCTTTTCCTCCCAAGCCTTATTTACAGAAACATCATTTAAATTTTCTACAATCTCTTTGATTGATAAAATGCTTTTATTATTAAAAGTTAGTGATTTTGATTTATCAGATTTTTGCGATTTATCCGAATACTGTTTAATCCTTTTAAGATATTTTGCTAATTTATCAGATAAAAAGTAGTAGTTATCATCATTTACTTTAATGTATTTATTTTCTTTATCTAAAAGTTCTAGAATCTTTGATATCTCAATATTTAAATCATCTGAAACAGCAACCTCCCCTTCAATTGAAAATAAATCAGATTTAGCTGTAATAGCTAAGCTTAAAGATTTTGTAGTTAAGAGTTTTTTTAATTTAAATTGATTTAAGTCAGGAAGTAGTAAATTTATTTCTTTTTTTAATTTTCTAAGCTCAGATAAGAGCAGTAAAAAGACATTATGATCATCAATGATAACAGTAAAACTTTTTAAAATTTCCTTAGTATAAGAAGTTAAAACTGAAGAACTATCTATTACATCTTTTAAGTTACTTTTCTCTTTTTTGAAACTTCTAACTATCTTTTTTGTATTAAAATATACAATCCGATCTCCTTTTCCAATAATTTGATATCCATCATTTGATAAGGGGGTAACAAAAAAACTAACTATAAAACTTTGATTTTCAGGCTCAACTATAACTGTTATTTTTGAGTCAGATAATATCTCTTGAGACTCATCAATATCTATTTTAGTTGTTAGTTTATACTTATTACTGATTGATAATGCTAAACTGTTAACCTTATCAACTTCAGTATTAGGAATCTTTACCCCAGGGACTAAATATTTATTTAATAAATCAGATGTATCGATAAAGTAAGCATTTATCAAATTATCTTTTTTTTTAACAAAATAACTAGATTTAAAGTCAAGTTTGAATTTATAGTTATGAAAAGATTTACCCTTTTCTAATATTACAGTAGGTTTAACTAAATTAAGCTTTACAGGTATAAGATCTTTTTTCTTTTTTATACATAAATTACATTTTGATAAGTTTAAAAGAAATGATTTATCGATAACTTCTTTAAGGCTTAGATAATAGTAACTAGTATCTCTAGAAATACAAGTATTTACTATGCTTTTAAATGAATCATCCATGAAGCTTAAATATTTTGTATAAAGAGAATCTAAAGAAATATACTTATGCTTTAAATACCCTGTCTTTTTACTATTTAGTTTTTGTATATAAAAATCAAAGTCATCAAACTGATTCTCAGAAATAGAAGGTTCAACTATAAACCGATACTCCGGATAGCTGGGCATCGAGTTAATATCTAAATAACTTTGAATCTCCTCATAGTCTTTTAACCATTTTTTTTCTATTTTATAAAAATCAACTATTACAGGTAAATTATTTTTAGTTAAAAAAGAGGACTTAGTTTCTTTTTCTATATCTTTATTAAAACTACACCTAATTTGCTCTTTAAAATATAAGAAATTTGGAATCAATTTAAAAACAGACTCCACTTGACTAAACAAGTCAGTTTGAAAATTAACACTAATCTTAGAAGTTTTTATTTCTGCATTAAGCTGATCTTTAATAAAATTTATAATAATACTATTAAATTTTATGATAAAAAGAAATAAATTATAATTATAGATCTCTTTAGGATTAGAGATCTGCTTATTTAAGGATTCAAAATGGTTAATTATATCATTTTTATTATTTAAGCTATAATCTATATATAAACCTAATGAATATAGGATATTAGAATAAAAATAGTGCTTTGATTTTTTAGATTCCTTAGTTAAATAATTTTGAAACTTGATTAAAGCAGCTTTTTGATCCTTTGAATCTAAAGCTTCTTTCAGGGTTAAAAAAGAATAAAAGATACAAGAAGAGTTTTGAAAAATATTAGGTTTAGTTCCTTTTAAAAATTTACTAAAAAGTTTTTTTGATTTGGCAAAATCTTTCAAAAGAAAATAATAACTTGCTTGATATTCTATATTTAAAGAAGGTAGTAATTTTTCCAGTTCGGAAAAATTATCTGTAAAAAGAAGATAAAAGAATATTTCTTCTGAAAAATATCCTAAGGCATTTCCTTCTTTAATAAAAGAAAAGATAAATTCGATATTTTTAATAACAAAAGGATCATTAAAATTCTTTTTAAAAATTAAAGATTTAAAAAGAAATTTTAAAATATGATTTGGTAAACTAGAAATAAATTCCTTTGATAAACAAAAATCTAATATTTCAATGATTTTTGGGTAATCATATCTACTAGTATTATAAAAATTCTGATAAAAGGATTCTCTCCAGGTATCATAAAATAACTCATATTTAAATAATTCAAATACCCTAGAAAACTCCTTTTTATCTTGAGATAGTTCATAAACAACCAATTCAGAAATTTCTGGATTTACCCTAATTGCCCCTTTATTAACAAGTATAAATTTATCTCTAATAAGTTTAATAGTATCTTCGGCTAGCAAATCAAAATCCATACTAAGAGTATCAGAGACATTTAAAATACTTTGAGTAAAAAGGTTCTCATCTACTTCTTCACCTACTAAAGATAAAGCACGTAAAGTAAACTTAGAGTCACTATTTAATTTTAAGAATTTATTATATAATTTATTCATTTTTAATATATAAAATAATCAAGGTTAAGATTTAAATCAAGATTTATGACTATATTAAGCTGGTTATAAGTGAGAAAATTATGGGATTAAATCAATACTATGAATTTAGAGCAATAGATTCTGAAATTACAGCTAAAAAAAGAGAACTCCTTAGGAGCTTCTCTTCAAGAGCAGAGATTACCGAAAGTACTTTCTCTGTTGAATATCACTTTGGAAACTTTAAAGGGGATCAAATAGAATGGATGAGAGAATACTTTGATGCACATTTATATCATTCAAATTGTGGAGCTAGAAAGTTTTATTTAAAATTTCCAAAAGAAGTTTTAAATAAAAATATAATAAATCAATATTTCCCCTCCCAAACTGTTGAGCTAATTGAAGCTAATAGATATTATATCATCTCTTATCAAATTGATAATTATTATGAAAACAACTCAGCTACACATGAAGATAAAAGCCTAGTAAGTTTTTTAGAGCTAAGAAAAGATATTTTATTTTTAAATGATTATCGACTTTTCTACCTTGGATGGCTATTAGCAGTTCAAGAGGGCAAAGTTTCTCTTAACTCTTTAGAGCCTCCAATACCATATGGACTGCAATCACGTTCAGCTCCTTTAAAAGAATTTGTTTCTTTTTTTGGAATTGATCAAGATTTAATTAACGAAGCTGCTAAAAATAGCACAAAAGAGACAATGCAAATTTGCTCTGATGACATTGAGCCAGTTATATCAGGACTTTGTAGTTCTGAAAAAAACTCCTGGCTTGAAAGATTCGTTTTAGAAGATAATAAGAATCTTGGTGCTGAATTTAGAAGGCTTATTTTAGATGATAATTCAGGAATTGAGATTTATTGCGAAACAGAACAAAGAACTGTAAAAGAGATTCTTGAAAAAATCTTAAGTCCCAACTGTTAATATTAATTATTTTTACAATAAATAATTGGAATTTAAATGATAATCAGAAGTATCATATCAACCAATATGGCCAGAATAATATTTTTGAATTTTTATCATAAAAAGGAACCCCTTTATAAATAACTATACCAATTGGCGATTCAAATTTAGATATTGCATCTTTAATATTAGAAATATCAATATTACCAAAATTTAATCTTGACTTAACTTCTATTGGAATAATTGTTTTATTTTTTTTAAAAATAAAATCCACTTCACCAGTAGAAAATTTCAATTTATCATCTGACCCAATCTTATAAGGTTTATAATAAAAAATTTCCGTCTTTGGAGCAATCAAATACCTTAAAGATTCTAGTCTTGCATGGATATAGCCTTCTAATAAAAAACCCTGCATCTCATTATTATTATTTGGATTAAGATAGTTAACTATTCCTATATCTGTATAAGAATAAATTGATAAATAAGACCTTCTGGTTGGCTCAGAAATATATGGTTTTTTTTGAAGTAAATAAGCATGTCCAGTTAAATCTTGAATAATCTTATTTATTACATCTCTTTTTCTAACACCTGTTTTTTGAGAAACTCCTTGATAAGTAAACTCCTTACTATGTTGCGTTGCAAGATAAACTCTAACTATATCAACTAACTCCTCAGAGTCTGAGTACATTGGATCAAATCCTCTATCTACAACTTTCCTAATTTCTATTAAAGAATCTTTTTTAGATTCTGAAAAATAACTAAGAGCAAGTCCACCTGTAGTAAAATACTTTTCAATTATAGATTCTATCTCTCTGTTAAATTCTAAATCTTTAGCTGAACTATAAACTTTTTTTATATTTTCAGGTTTCTCTAAAATATCTAAAAATATGTTTAATAAGTTAGAATTAATAATATTTTTACTTATTAAAATTTCTAATATCGATAGTGGGGTTAATAAAAGGTAATCTGATCTTCTTTGTAATCTTTTTTTTGCAAGAGTATTTAAATAAGCAGGATTAGATCCAGAAATAATAAAAGAAACTTCTCCTTGATCAAAGCTATATTTAATTGCATCAAAAATTGCTTTGCTTTTTTGTACCTCATCAACAAATACAAGGCTAGGTTTATTAGTTCTACTTTTGATAAAATTAAAAATATACTTACTATCTTTTGAAACTTCAGACCTAAAAACAGTATCATCACCAGTAAATTCAAATATTGAATACTTATTTTTTAATAATTTAAGAACTTCTTTAGCTAATGTAGTTTTACCTGCCCCAATAATCCCTGCTAAGATTAAACCTGAAGGTTTATTTTCATTTTTAAAGATATCTAAAATATAATCTTGTATATGTCTTGATATAAACATATTTCTATTTTATCTTTTTTTTTTAACTTTCGCAATCGAAAGTTTGGTTTTTTTGCTAAATTCTCTACTTTTGCTTATTAACTTGTTGATAAGTCAATAGATTTTCTAGAAAACTTTTAAGCTAGTATTAGTTTATTTATTATTTTAAAGATTTATTTCAGATGAAAATTATGCAATTAACTTCCAACTGCTTTATTACTTATTTTAGATTTCTTTAGAAACTCTTTAACAAGTTTACATTTATAATACCTAGCATTATCTGAAATAATATTTACCTGCTTAGCATTTTGGTTTTTCTTTTCAATTTTTTTAAATACTCTAATTGTAGACTGGACATTTATAGAATCAGATTCATCATAAATAAAATCAGTAGGATCATTGGCGTTAATTGCTCCATTGATATTAACTCTTTTTTCTACCTGTATTAGATTTAAGATTAAAGTCCTCTCCTATTTTAATCCAACCACAGTTGGCTTTATTGTTATGTTGCGGGCAAGCTCCGTTCATAAAACACATATAGAGAATAATAACTATAGCCACCCCTTATAACCATTTTTAACATCAAGCTTAAAGGAGTTAAAAATGACTAAACGTAAATATTTAATTAAAGGGGTGCTACCAATGCTAGAAGTACAAAAAATATTTTTAATCTGTCTGAATACTTTTCATATCGTTCAGAGCTAATCTCTAATAATAAATTCTTTCTTTCTGCTTTGGTTAGAAAATCTTTTATAAATAAATTATAATACATTTTCTAACTGATAGATATATCTAATTTTTTTATTAAACTTTTTTAGGTAAATTTAAATGTCGGTGAGTATATTTGTAATTCAAGTCCAAATATTATATTATTTTAACTATGTTTCCAATAAAAGTACCTAAAGATTTTAGAATAATTGCCCATAGAGGCGCTAGAGCCTACACACCTGAAAATACATTAAGCTCTTTTGAGATGGCTAGTAGTTTAGGAGCTAAGGAGTTTGAAACTGATTGCCAATTAACATTAGATAACAAAATTGTCTTATCTCACGATGATAATCTAAGTAGGTTTGGATATCCTGATATTAATATTTCTTCTACTTGTTATAATGATTTAAAAAATTTGGATATGGGTTCTTGGTATTCACCAGCTCAATTTAGCAAAGTTAAGATATTATTACTTGAAGATTTGTTTAAAGTTTTTAATAAAAAAGTAGTATACCATTTAGAGTTAAAGTCAGATAATCCAGAGTTGGTTGAAATTTTAAATAACTTAATATTAAAATATAACTTGGAAGATACAATAATTATTACCGCTTTCAATATTGAAAATCTTTTAAATATGCAAAAAATAAATAAAAATATTAGACTTGGTTGGTTAGTTCAAAATTTAGATAAAGAAACAGTAGAATTGGCAGGGTTGAATAATTTTTACCAACTAAACCCTAAAGCCGAAAATACTACTATAGAAAATGTAGAAAATGCGTTAAAAAAAGTTAAAGAAATAAGAGCTTGGGGGGTTGCTGGTTCTGCGGAAGATGTTTTTAGTTTAGTCGATTTAATAATTAAAAATAAATGCAGTGGTTGTACGATTCCAAATCCAGATTTCTTATTCAACATTTAATTGATCATTTCTACCTATTGCAGATTTTGCAATATAGTAAAAATTTTTAATCATATTATTAATCTTATTTTCTGTTTGATTATCTATATCCTCTTGTTTTACTTTTTTTAATCCAGAAATGACTCTGTCTATTAACGCCATTTGTTTTAATGATTTTTTATTAAAATTTATAGTTGGTAAAAATAAATGATGGTTTGGATCTAGTGAGAAGTTTATTAAAGGTTCTGTTTCAACATCAAAAGCAGCTCTTGTAATTAAAATATCAATTAATTCAAGGTCTTCAAAGCCAAGTGATGATAGAAAGTCAAATATATTATCCTTTTGTAAATTGTCAGGAATTTCAAATTTTGTATCTAGGGAATTAGTTTCTTGATGAGAGATTAAATGTAAGAATAATTCATAATTGAATGGGGTCTTGGAGGTTTCAATCAATCTTTTTGAATCGTGTAAATCATATTTATCAATATCTATTCCTCTTGCAGCAACTAATTTTTGAAATAATAATAATTCTCGTGGGGCTACTTTGAACTCTCGGCCTTTAAGAGTATAATTAATCGAAAAATTATCTAAAAATTCAGTTTTTAAAAATTGAAAACAAAAAGTAGAATTTAAAGGTTTTATTCTAGAAATGAAAATTAAGTCAATTTCTACTTCTCCAATTAATTGTTGTGTTTTTTTAGAGTGAAATATGGCTTTTCTTTTACTTTTTTCTAGATCGTCAGTAATTCTTAAATCATTTGGTGAGCAAAAATCTATATCTAGACTTATCGGTCTTAATGGGGTTTTTGTTAAAATACCCACAGCTACTCCACCAACCATAATAGATTTTTCAGGGATTTGATGATCTTCTTTTAATATCGAGTAAAGGGTACTGAATAATTCAGGATATTCTTCTGCTAATTGAAGATCTACTTCTTTTGCTTGTAATGAGTGGAGCATTTTTTTTGATAAAAATCTTGCATCTTCAACTAGGTATTCAAATTTAGCTATCTTTATTTCAGGGGAGTCCAAATCTTCAATTCCAAAATGTTGATCTAATCTTTGATGTCCAACTTTAAGAGTCGGGGTTACATTTCTTAATATCTTATGCCCGTTATTGTGAAGAGGGTATCTAATAGCATTAGTTTTTATTCTAGTATCTATTTCTTCTGAGTCTGCCGCAGGTCTTTTATGTAATCTTTCAGCAATCGTATCTAGGCTATGATTTATAACTAAGTTTGCTAAGGGAAGAAAAGGAAATTGCTCTCTTAATTTATATTGAGCAATTAAAGACTTATGTATATCACCAACTTCAACAAAAATATGACAACCGTCTTGTAAAATTGCAGAGGTGTTAATTTCATTACATAGCTCTTTAAAACAATACCCATATGTATTATCAAAATTATTCCAAGAAAATAATAATTCTGAACTTAATCTACATTCAGGTTCTCCAGGTCTTTGAGCTCTAGTTGTTCCTCTATCAATTTCAACGCAGTTTTTACCTTTACATAATTCTTTAATTAAGTGTCCTTTACCATCTCCAGATAAGCCAGAAACTATTATCACAACAGGAGAGGTCTTTTTAGATATCGAATCTAGCCAATTAGTATTGTTGACAATTTGAGGCATTCTAAGGCTAGTAAGTTTAGATAGATCTAAATCTATATTTGTTCCTGGAATTTGAAGATTCTGAGTCGTTTCTGATTTAATAAATCCTACCTAATTTGACTAAAATATTTATATCAATTATTAAGAGATAGTCAAATCTTTTTTTACATCTACTTATAAGATTAATGATTAAAATCAGTAATTTAGCTATGTTTTTTTAAATTAATTAATGTTAGGGTTGAACTTATGCTTACCTTACAACAAACCTTATTAAAATACTCCAACGGTCCACAAACAGGAATCTTTACAGACGGCAGTGCTCGTCCTAATCCTGGCCCTGGTGGTTGGGGGGTTGTGGAGGTTCTAGATGGTGAAATAGTTAAATCAAAATATGGACATGCATTAGATACTACTAATAACCAAATGGAGTATGTTGCTGTGATAGAAGCTCTAAAAATGATTGAACAAGATCAAGAAATAACAATACATATAGATAGTCAGTTAGTTGTAAAAACCTTAAACAATTGGGCAAATACTTGGAAATCCAATAATTGGAAGAAAAAATCTGGTAAAATCGCTAATTTAGAATTAGTTAAAGAAGCTTTTTACTTATTTAAGAGTAAAAAAAATGTTACTATCAGCTGGATAGGAGCTCACTCAGGTTATTTATGGAATGAATATGCAGATGCATTATCTACTGCTTGGGTAAGAGATGAATTATAAATTTAAATAATTTTAAATAAAAATAAAATAAAAATAAAAAATGGAAACTAAAAAAGTTATCGTAATTGGCGGAGGTCACGCTGGCGTAGAAGCTGCAAATGCAGCAGCCTCAGCAGGATCTGAAGTTGTCTTAGTTACTCTCAAAAAAACAGGTATTGGTCAGATGTCTTGTAACCCTTCAATAGGCGGTGTCGGAAAAGGGCACATAGTAAAAGAGGTTGATGCACTTGGTGGTTTAATGGGAAAAGCAATTGATAAGGGCGGAATTCAGTTTAGAGCATTAAACACTAGTAAAGGGCCTGCAGTCAGAGCTTCTAGAGCTCAAGCGGATAGAGTTTTATATAAAGAAGCTATTAAGAGTTTATTAGCAGAAAATAAAAATGTTAATATTTTAGAAGCTGAAGCTAAAAAAATTGTTGTTAATGAAAATAAACAAGTTATAGGTTTAGAGATTTCAACAGGGCAAATTTTAAATTGTGAATGTTTGATTGTAACAACAGGAACTTTTTTAAAAGGCTTGATGCATACTGGAACTTCTATGGTTCCAGGAGGAAGAGTTGGAGATAAAGCTTCAAACTCATTAAGTGATTCATTAAAAGAATTAGGATTTAAATTAGGAAGATTAAAAACAGGAACTCCTCCAAGAATAAGAAAAAGTTCAATTGATTTTACTAATCTTTTACAGCAACCGGGAGAAAAAGCCCCTACTCCGTTTTCATTTTTTAATGAATCTATAGATCAAGTTCAGATCCCTTGCTGGATAACTGAAACTAACCCTAAAGTTCATCAAATAATCATTGATAATAAAGACAAAAGCCCAATGTTTAATGGGCAAATAAAATCTGGTGGCCCAAGATATTGCCCATCAATTGAAGATAAAGTTTTTAGGTTTGCTGATAAATTAAAGCATAATATCTTTTTAGAACCTGAAGGTTATGATTCTGATATCGTATATCCAAATGGAATTTCTACTAGTTTGCCTGTCAAGGTTCAAGAACAGTTTATAAAAGAAATTAAAGGTTTAGAAAATGCTGAAATTTTAAAGCCAGGGTACGCTGTTGAGTATGATTGTATTGATGCAAGAACTTTAAAGCCGACATTAGAAGCTAAGCAAGTTTCTGGTTTGTTTTTTGCTGGCCAAATTAATGGAACCTCTGGTTATGAAGAGGCAGCAGGACAAGGAGTTCTTGCAGGGATTAATGCTAGTTTAAAGTTACAAAATAAAGAACCTTTTATTTTATTAAGATCAAATAGTTATATTGGGGTAATGGTTGATGATTTAATCACTAATGGCGTTGATGAGCCATATAGAATGTTTACATCCAGAGCTGAGTTTAGGCTTATATTAAGAGAGGATAATGCCTTTTTTAGGCTAGCACCTTTTGCTTTAAAATATGGTTTATTCTCAGAAACAGAAGAGAAGTTTTATAAAGAAAAACTAGAACTTGTTGATACTTTAAAAACTTTTATTAAAAAAGAAAGAATAAAACCAACAGCTGAAAATAACGTAAAATTGAAAACTTTAAATACTTCAGAGTTAAAAGATAGTATTTTTATTAAAGATTTATTAAGGCGTCCTGAAGTTTTATTAAAAGATTTTTTATATGAGTTTTATCCTGAACAATTAAATAATTTATCAGAAAAGTTGATTTTTTCTATTCAAACAGAATTTAAGTATGATGGATATCTTGAAAGACAAAGAGATGATGCTAGAAAGCTAAAAGAAAATGAGAATGAAAAAATACCAGAAGATTTTTCTTATGAAAATATTCCAGGTCTCCGAACAGAGTTTGTGCAAAAATTATCAAATGTTCGTCCATTTTCAATAGGTCAAATGCTTAGAATTCCGGGAATGACACCAAGCGCTGCGTCTTTAGTTAGTATTTATCTAAAAAAAGGATAAATGCTAACAATTTTAATAACTTAATAGATTTTATCTTAAATATAAAATGTAGGTATGCAAATTGACTATCAAAAGTTAAATAAAATAAATAAAAGAATTAAATTAGAAAAATTTAAGTTAAAAAGAGAAGTTTTAAATGAATTGTTAAATTCTAATAATGATAGGACTCATATTGGCTTAACGGGTTCTCGCGGGGCTGGAAAGACTGTTTTATTAAAACAGCTATTAGGTAAAATAAAAAATAGTTTTTATATCTCGTTAGATCACTTGAACCCTGAAGAAAATATTTATGAATTACTAGAAAGTTTAAATGAAAATTATGGGTATGATACTTTTTTATTAGATGAAATACATTACATAAAAAATATTAATAAGCATTTAAAATTAATATACGATAATTTAAAAATTAAAATTTATTTTTCTAGTTCTGTTAGTTTGGAGATGTATAAAACTTATCATGACTTATCTAGGAGAATTAAATTATTTAAAATTCCATTTTTTAGTTTTTATGAATATTTAAAAATAAATAATATTGAAATAGAAAAAAACTCATTTGAACAAATAGTAAAATATCAACATTATGAAATTATTCAAAATCCAGATTTGCTGTTTAATTATTTAAATGGAGGTTGTTTTCCTGCAAGTATCGATAATTCTGACTATATAGTAGCCTTAACAAATATAGTTAATCAGGTAATAGAGCAAGATATCTCAAGGGTATCTAAAATTTCATATGATGATATTTTAAATATAAAAAAGCTGTTAAAGTTTATTGCCATTAACCCTATTGAAGACCTGAATGCTACATCTATCAGTAAAAATATAGGAGTTTCTAGATATAAAACAGAAAATTATTTAAATTTATTAGAAAATGCATTTTTAATAAATCAAATAAAACCAACAGGTAAAAATGTTTTAAAAGAAAATAAAATTTTATTAAAGCCCCCAATTAGATTAATTTATAACACCTATGAAAATTGTATCGGTGCTTTAAGAGAAGATTTTGCAGTGGAATCTTTGTTAAATATTAACTCTGAAATTAATTACTTAAAGAATCAAAGAGGTAAGAAAGTTCCTGATTATTTAATCAACAACAAATATATAATTGAAATCGGTGGCCCTAATAAAAACAAAACTCAATTTAAAGGAATTGATGAAAGCTTATATGATTTATATGTTTTTAAACAAGGACCTCCCTATAAAGAGAATTTACTTCCTTTAGAGTATTTAGGACTGATAAGTCACATCTAATCTTTTAATTTATTAAAAGATCAAGAAAAGACTGCTTGTTTAAACTGTTTAACTAAAAATTAGATACATAAAAATAGGCACTTAGCTTTATTTTAGAAAAAACAAAATACAATTCTAGAATAGAACTTTGAAACTTTTAGTATTTATAATCATTTAATAGATACTATAATTTACAAATTACAGTCTTAACTATTTGATATAGTTATGGTTTAATGCTAGCAATAAAAATAATATAATTATAAAAGTAGAGAATATATGTCTAAAACACTAGTAATAGTAGAGTCACCTACCAAAGCAAAAACAATCGGTAAATTCTTAGGAAAAGATTATATAGTAACATCTTCTAATGGTCATATTAGAGATCTTCCAAGAAATGCCTCTGAAGTCCCTGCTAAAATGAAAACAGAAAAATGGACAAGGCTTGGGGTAAATGTAGCTAAGAAATTCAAAGCATTATACGTAGTTGCAACTGCAAAGAAGAAAACTGTTAAAGAGCTTAAAAAGAAATTAGCTGAATGTGATGAATTATTACTTGCAACAGATGAAGATAGAGAAGGAGAAAGTATTAGTTGGCATTTACTAGAAGTTCTTAAGCCAAAGGTTCCTGTAAAAAGACTTGTTTTTCACGAGATTACAAAAAAAGCAATTGCTGAGTCGTTAGCTAATACTAGAGAAGTTGATATGTCTTTAGTAAGAGCGCAAGAGACAAGAAGAATAATAGATAGATTATTTGGATATGAAATAAGCCCAGTATTATGGAGAAAAATGGCTCCAAAATTAAGTGCAGGAAGAGTACAAAGTGTTGCAACTCGCTTATTAGTTCAAAAAGAAAGAGAAAGAATGGCTTTTAAATCAGCTAATTTTTGGGGTATCCAAGCAGAGCTTGGAAAAGAAAAAATAAAGTTTAATGCAGAATTAATAACTGTTGATGGAAAAAGAGTTTGTATCGGAAAAGACTTTGATCAAAACACTGGAAAGCTTATTGAGACTAATAAAGATAATAAAATTTTAATTGATGAGAAAAAAGCAAAAGAGTTAGTTAAAACATACAGCAGTTCTAAAGCTTTAGTTAATAAAGTTGAATCAAAGCCTTTTACATCTAAGCCATACCCACCCTTTACAACTTCTACTCTACAGCAAGAGGCTAGTAGAAAATTAAGGTTTGCTGCAAAGCATACAATGAGAGTTGCTCAAAAGTTATATGAAAATGGTTTTATCACTTATATGAGAACAGATTCAACTACTTTATCAAACCAAGCAGTAGATGCAGCAAGAGATTTGATTTTAAATGAATACGGCAAAGAGTATATGCCAAAATCACCAAGGATTTACAAAACAAAAGTAAAAAATGCTCAAGAGGCTCATGAAGCAATAAGACCGGCTGGGGATAAATTTCAGCATCCTGAAATTGTAAAAGAAGCTTTAGGCGAAGAGCAATTTAAATTATATGACTTAATCTGGAAAAGAACTATTGCTTGTCAGATGGAAAATGCAAATGGAACAAGAGTTAGAGCAGAAATAAAAATTGATAATGGAATTTTTAGAGCCAGCGGTAAGACTATTCTTTTCCCAGGATTTTTAAAAGCATATGTAGAAGGTTCAGATGACCCGCAAGCTGAACTTGCTGATAAGGAAAAGATTTTACCTAAAATGACTGAAGGTGAAAATGTTGATATTTCTAAAATTAATCCAACTGATCACAATACTAAGCCACCAGCAAGATATACTGAAGGAAGCTTGATTAGAGAGTTAGAAAGACTAGGAATTGGACGTCCTTCTACTTGGGCATCAGTTGTTGATACTGTATTAAAAAGAGGATACTCCTTTAAAAAAGGGCCAGCACTAGTTCCAACTTTTCTAGCTATGGCATTAACTAACTTAATGGAACAATACTTTACTAAATTTGTTGATTATTCTTTTACTGCTAGTTTAGAAGATGATCTTGATGGGATATCAAGAGGAGAGGTTGATAGTATTGAATATTTATCTAATTTTTATCACGGTGAAAAAGATAATGGTTTAAAAAAATCAATTGATACAGGAATTGAAACAATTGATGCAAGGTTAATTAATGGAATAAAAATTGCTGATGTTGATGGAGTATTATTAGAAGTAAGAGTTGGAAGATATGGCTCTTTTATAAGCTTTGGTGAGACTACTGCTTCTATTATGGAAGACATCGCTCCTGATGAACTAACAGAAGAAAAAGCATTAGAGATAATTAAGATAGCAGCGGCTGGTCCACAAAGTTTAGGTGAGCATCCTGAAACAGGAAAACCTGTTTACTTTAAAACAGGACGTTATGGTCCTTACTTACAATTAGGAGATCCTGAAGAGGTTGAAACCACTGATAAAAAAGGAAAAGTTAAAGTTAAAACAATTAAACCTAAAATGGCTTCACTTTTTGCAAATATGAGTCCTGATGATGTAGATTTAGAATTAGCGCTAAAATTATTAAGTCTTCCTTTTTCTCTTGGGACTCATCCTGTATTAAAGGCTGATGTTATGGTTAATAACGGAAGATTCGGTCCATATCTTAAGTGTGGAGACGAAAATAGAAGTATTCCTATGAAGGAATTTGATCCTTTAACAATGACGCTTGATCAAGCTGTAGAGCTTATGGCTAGACCTAAATTAAGAGGAAGAACTTCTTCTGCTCCTGTTAAGATTTATGGAAAACATCCAAAATCTGAAAAAGAACTAGTTTTAAAAAATGGAAAATATGGACCATATGTAACTGATGGAAAAATAAATGTTTCAGTTCCAAAAGATATTGATCCTCAGAAGTTAGAATTAGAAAAAGTTATTGAGATGATCGATAATAAAGAGAAAAAGTAAAACTTGAAAATATTTAAGCATTTGAAATCATAGGTTAATTTTTTAATTCTCCGTAAAATCCGAGATGGCATCTTGTATTTTACGCAAAAAACTACTAACATAAATTATGGAATTTAAAAGAGATATTAATGCTCAAATTCAAAAATTATTAAAATATTATAAAATAATAGTTATTACAGGTGCAAGACAAACCGGAAAAACGTATTTAGCTAAAAAAATATTTAATGATAAAGAGTATGTTAATTTAGAAAGTTTGGAAAATCGAGAATTTGCTATATCTGATCCTGTTGGTTTTTTAAATAAGTATAAAAATGGTGCAATATTTGACGAAGTGCAAAATGTTCCAAAACTTTTTTCTCAAATACAAGCTGTTGCTGATCAATCTGAAAAGAAAGCTCAGTTTGTTTTAACAGGGAGTAGTAACTTTAAATTATTAGAAGGAGTTACTCAATCATTAGCAGGAAGGGCGGGGATTATAAAAATTTATCCATTGAGCTTATCAGAGCTTAGTAAAGAGTCTGAAGTTAATGAATTAATTATTAATGGTTTTTATCCTGGTAAACTAAAAGATAATATTCCAGCAAATATTTTTTATAAAAACTATATAGATACCTATATTGAAAAAGACTTAAGGTTATTAGAAAATATAAAAGATTTAGTTTTATTTAGAAAGTTCATACAAATACTTGCAGGAAGGGTTGGAAGTATTATTAATTTTCAAAGTATATCTAATGATATCGGAGTTAGTCAAAATACAATTGTTAGGTGGATTAGGCTTTTAGAGGTTTCGTACATCACATATACTCTACCTCCTTGGTTCAGTAATATTTCAAAAAGATTAGTAAAGCAGCCAAAAATTTACTTTAATGATGTTGGTTTATTAGTTAACATTCTTGGAATCTCTAACACTCAGCAGCTTCAGACTCACCCATTATATGGTTTTATATTTGAAAATTTTATAATCAATGAACTCTTTAAACATGTAAATAATTATAATTATAATTTAAATCTTAATTTTTATAGAAGCTATGATGGTCAAGAGGTAGATTTGATTTTTGAAAAAGATAATAAATATAATTTGCTAGAAATTAAATCTTCACATACCTTTCACAGTTCTTTTTTAAGGGGAGTTAAGTCATTTGAAAAAATATCAAATAGGAAAATAGATAAAAAAATAATTATCTTAGGTTCAAAATATAATCAAAAGAGAGCTGATTTTATGATATCAAACTATAAAGATATGATAAAAGATTTATTTACAAAATCTAATTAAATTGACAGGAGTTAATCTTTTAAATTACATATGAATTTAAAAAGAATTGAATCTTATCTAGCTCTTGAAGTACTTTAGATTTATCAAATGATTTACTATTAATTTAATTATAAATTACTTCAAGGCATACAGAGAGAGGCTTGAGAAGCTAAGTCTTCTGCTTGAATATAATTATCTTCATTGCTTTCATATTGCATTTTGGCAGTTTTATAATCTAAAACAAACTCTTTATATTCCTCTATTAGTTCATCAAAAATAGATTCAAGATAAATACTATCCATATTATTAGAGTTAATAGGAGAATGTTTATCTCTTATATATTCTATCTGTTCAGCTATATTTTCAGAATCTAGGTCTAAGTTTTCTAATTCAGACTCGGAAATAAAATCTTCTACACCATCAGGGAGTAAGGGAGGTCTAGGTTCAGAGTCAATATCATAAGTATATCTAACTATATAATTATCGTATAAGTTATTGAGTAAAAGAGTTTTAAAATAATGTGTAAATTCAAAAGTAAACTTTTTTATATTAATAAGGTCTTTATCCTCAGAAAAACTTGAAACTAATTGATATAAAGCTTTAAAAGCATCGACTCCTAGTTTTACATTGTCATTATTAATCTTAACCTTAGCTACCATAGCTTCCTTAAGTATTTAATTTTTTAACTATTTAAATAATATATATTAGATATTTAAATATCAAAAGAATCTCAAAGATACTTTTAAAGTCTTAATATTTAGCCTTTTTAAGGTGAATTATCAAAGGACTTTTATAATTTAGTATTACTGCCCAATAATATACTCAGGTTCAGTTCCGATTCCAGGATTTGCATATACCTTATCACTCTCAAGCTTTAAGGGATCTAAAGAATCGTCATAAATTAAAGGGTCGCTTGTTTGAGGAATAAAGTTTGACTCAAGGCTTGCGTTGTCTTTGAAAATATCAATACACATTTTGTTTTTTATTTTGTAGATATTTTGTAATTTTTTAATTCTTTTTTTAATTTTTTCTTTATTGTTTGAGTCTGCATTTTTTAATTGTGCTTTTAATAAGAAGACTTTCTTTTTTGATTTAATTTTAGCAGGAATAAAATACTTTCCATCAATACTTCCAGGAATAATTATAGAATCTTTTTTTAAGCATTGAATAACTTTTTCTTTAAAAATAACAGAATTGATTTTATCAGATTTTTTTAATAATATATTTGATTCTTGATAGATGTTAATAGGGGTTCCTATTAAAATTACTACTAATCCAGATAAAGCTATCCCTAAAATTAGATAAGTTAATTTACTGCTTTTTTTGAATTTTTCTAACATATTACAACCTTTAAAATCCTTTATAATATATAATATCGGCAGCTTTTATAAAAACTTTAATTTTAAATACATTTTAAGTGGTTAATATTATTCAATTTTAATAGGTTTTAAAATAAAATTAATTTTTCAGAAGAAGCTTTGTCAACTAAAGTAATCTGCTTGTATTTATTTGAGTTAATTTTAGTAACTTTATCTTTTAAGCTTTGGATCATACTTTTAGGCATTTGGTCAATTGGAAAATTTTCTAAAATGAGCTCTAAGTTATTATCGTTCTCTTTTATATTAATAATTTTTTTTCCAATTACAAAATGATTTTGAAAAAAGCTTATTACAGAATTAGTGTTCTGTTTTGAGGTTTTTAAGCTTTGATTTAAAGGATCTGTTTTTAAGCTTACTTTATCTAAAAAGCCTTTGAGTCTATTTTTTGCTTCCTCGTTTGGGGAATTTAATAGTGCTTTGTCTCCAGCTTTAATTGCTTCCTCTTTTAAGTTCATCTGATCATAGATTATAGCCTGATAAGCTAAGCCTTTAAAATTATTCTCATCTACTACTAGAATTTGTTTAGTTAAGTCTAAAGCCTGATCAAGTTTATTGATAAAAGTTAAAGCGCTCGCAAGCTTTGCTTTGATATTTAAATCTTTAGGTTTTAGTTTTAAATATCTTGTATAAATTTGAGCAGAAAGTTCAAATAACTTTTTATCAAATGCAATATCTGCTAGCATTACCATTGATCCTGTGTCATTTGGATCAATTTTTAAAATTCTATTTAAAGTATCAATTAAGTCCATTAAATTATCATGGTCTTTATTATCAATGTTTTGTTTAATTAATAAATTTCTTTGATTTAAAAGAATATTTAACTGTTTTTTCTTTTCTTCTGTTTCTGTTTTTAAAGGCTTTGTTCCTATTAGTTTATGCTGAAATTTATAGATAAACAATGAACAAATGCTTAAGAGAATTAAAAATGATATTTTATTTTTCATATTAATTAATTTTTAAGAAAAGCAATTAGCAGCGCCAAGCATTGGAACTGAAATTTTCCCATTAGTAGTTTTTAAAGGTGAAAGGAGCTCTATATCTGTATTTTCTTTTAAAATATCCAATTGTTCTTTAACTATATCAAAGTAATTAGGAACTTCTCTTGATAATCTGCTATCTAAGGCTATCTTAATATTTTCTTCTTGGTTTGAAACTGACGCATAGCAAGTAAGCGCTGTAAAGTATGCAGATCTTTTATAAATTTCTATTGAAAGATTTTTTAGAATTTCTAAATTTTTTGGATTATATACTTCTGGGTTTTTTCTTCTTTCTAAAAAGAACTCTTGATCCATAATAAGTAAAGTTAAGTCTCTGCTTCTAAATGTCTCTTCCCCTTTTTGTATTAGGTTATTAATTTCAGATAACTCATTAAACTCAGAGCTTAAAAAGTTTATATAGTTATTAAATAAGGTAGGTAGAAATTTTCCACTAGTTAATTCTTCAATTGTAACAGCATTATTAAATGACCCCTTATCAACAGTAGTTGCGATATCTTCTGGTATTAAAAAGCAGTGCCCAATTTCAGTAATAAATATTTGGCCATCGTTCATTGATGTAGCATTTAGTCCTGTTGATGAAACTACCCCAGCAGTAGAGCCTTTTAAAGCTTTAGCTGTAAAAGGCGTGTCATTATTAATAACAATATTTTCAATATTAAAGCTTCTTTTGTTAAAAGCATCAATAAAAGATTTTCCTAAATCAAAATCATTTTCAATTTCTTTATTAAACCATTCTCCTTTCTTATACTCATGTTTGTCGCAAACAAAAGCATTTATATAATTCTCTTTTTCTTTGATGCACTTGATTGAGTTTGACCAGATTATAGATAAAGAATTTACTTTTTGAAAATTTACACCAATAGTTTCAAGTTTTTGCTTGACCATATTTGAAAGTATTTTACAAAATGCGGTAAAAGAATTTTCAGCTAAATCTATATCTTCAAGACTTAGGTTTGATACTTCAAAAAGATAGATCCATTTTTCAGTATTATTTTTATATTGTCTTAAAGCCGTTTTTGTAAAAGTTCCGCCAATATCAATAATCAAAGTATATTCAAACTCATTAGTGTCATTTGAAAAACTTAAAAAACTTTCAAAAGCTTTAGTTTGAGGTGTTTGATTTAAAAAAGAGTTTTCAACAATTTCTTTAGCTTGAGATTTTAATTTTGTATTAAAATATTTTTCATAATTATAAAAGTTTATCGATGTAAGATTTTTTTTAACTGCGTCCATAATCTCCTAAAAAATATTATTTAAAATATATCATATAAGTGTTTAATTTCAATCATTTAAGATGTTTATAATCCTCATTAAATTTCTAAATCTTCTATATTTAACTCTAAAATTAAACTATCAACTAGCATCATTCCTTTTTTAGTGGGAGTTATGAAATTATTATCTATTTTAATTAAATTATGCTCTAAGAAATTATCTAAGCTTTGTTTAAATATGTCTTCTATTTTTATTTTATATATTGAATTAAATTCTTTAATATTTATCCCTTTGCTCGTTCTAAGTTTTAAACTTAGCTCTTCATAGATTTGTTCTTTAATAGTTAGTTTCTTTTGTTCTATTTTTGCATTTTTATTAAGGTGAATTTTATTTAAATATTCATTAATTGAATTTATGTTACTAAATCTTTGATTTTCAATCATTGAGCAGGCTCCAGCACCGAGACCTAAATAGTTTTCTCTGCTCCAATAAGCTGAGTTGTGTTTAGATTGATAGTTTGCTTTGGAGTAATTACTTACCTCATAATGATTAAAGTTATTCGTTGTTAGCTTATCTTCTATTAGCTGATACATATCAGCTTTTAAATCAGAATTTATTTCAAATAGTTTTTTATTGTTTTTTAGGATATTAAACTCAGTCCCCTTTTCTATTGTTAATTGATAAGCAGAAATATGTTTTAAATCTAAACTAAGGTAGTCATCAATATCTACTTCGAGTTCTTTAATTGTTTGATTTGGGAGCCCAAAAATTAAATCTAAATTATAGTTTTTAAAGTTAAGTTTCTCAAATATATTACAAATATTTAAAATATCTTTTCTTTTATGAACTCTTCCAAGAAAATTTAAATACTTATCATTTAAAGATTGGCTACCAAGGCTAATTCTATTAACTCCAAGATTAATAATTTCTTTAATCGATTCTTCATTTAAGTCTTCAGGGTTTGCTTCTAAGGTAGTTTCTGCTTCTTGGTCAAAGCTAAAAATATCTAGTATTTTTTTTATGCTTTGTGTTGAAAAAATACTAGGAGTCCCGCCTCCAAAGTAGATAGAGGTAATCTTGTTAAGCTTATATTTTTTTTTATAATATAAATATTCAGTTTTCAAAGCCGAAACATACTCTTGTTCGTTGATATCTTTAACAACATATTTATTAAAATCACAATACGGGCATATTCTTCTACAATATGGAATATGGAGATAGATGCTATGATTCAATTATTTTCTTCTTCTTGCTTTTTTTTGCTCTGCAAGTTTGTTTTTTGCAGAAGATGCTGATTTTTTCTGTTTTATAGCATCTTTTTCTCTTTCAGCTTGGTGTGAAAATTCAATTTGAGCTTCAATTTCTTTTCTTCTTTTTCTTTCTTCTTTGACTTGCTCAAGTAATAGTTTAAAACCATTTTCATCTGTATTAAAAAACCTAGCAACAGAGTTTATTTTTACTTTATTAAACATATCGTTAAAAAGTTTAAAGCCTTCATTTTGATATTCGTGTAAAGGGTTTTTTTGAGCATATCCTCTTAAGTTGATCCCTTCTTTTAAATAATCCATTGCTTGAAGGTGATCATTCCATTCGTGATCAATTACTTCTAGAATTGTAATTTGCTCAAGTGAGGAAAGCTCATAGTCAAAATCAGAAAACTCAAGTTCTTCATTGTTTTCTGAGTTAAATGCCTTAAAGTCTTCCTTTAGCTCTCCTAAAGCCTTTTCTAGTAATGTTCGTTTAGTTTGAAATTCATTTTTAGCAGCTGTCCTGATTTCATCAAATACTGCTTGCTGTGAACTAAAGCTCTCTTCTGGGAATTTAAATTCTTTTAAAAATATATTCTTATAAAAATTTTCTAGTTCATCTAATTTCCAGTTATGAGATTTAACATTTGTATTACAAATATTTAGAACAGCTGTTTCAAGAGTGTCTTCCATAAATTCAATTAAAATATTTGCAATTTCTTCTTTTTTAAGAATCTGATTTCTTAATCTGTAGATAGTTTTTCTTTGTTGATTCATTACATCATCATATTCTGTAACATGTTTTCTGCTTTCAAAGTGATATCTTTCTACTTTTGATTGAGCGTTCTCAATTTGTCTACTTATAATTGAGCTTTCAATGTTAGTTCCAGGCTTCCAACCAACTTTTCCCATAATTGATTGAAGCTTATCCCCTCCAAATCTGAGCATTAAATCATCTTCAAGAGATATATAAAATCTACTCATCCCAGGGTCTCCCTGTCTTCCAGCTCTACCACGTAGCTGATTATCAATTCTTCTTGACTCGTGTCTTTCTGTTCCTAGTATAGCGAGTCCTCCTGCATTGATTACTTTTTCTTTTTCATTAGTGCATAAGTCTTTATATGAGTTTAGTTTATCTACAAATTCTTGTTTCTCGTAATCTTTGTAACCAAGTTCTTGGATTGTTAAACCTTCAGGGTTTCCTCCTAGTACAATATCAGTTCCTCTTCCAGCCATATTGGTTGCAATTGTAACTCCTTTATATCTTCCAGCTTGAGCAACAATACTTGCTTCATCTTTATGAAATTTTGCATTTAGTACGGTGTGATCGATATTTCTTTTCTTTAAAAGTTCTGATAGTTCTTCACTTTGCTCAATGTTAACAGTTCCAACTAAAACAGGGCGCCCTTCAGTATTTAATTCTTTAACATCATCAGCAACAGCGTTGTACTTGTCATTTTTATCTTTATAGATAACATCAGCAAAATCTTCTCTAATTAATGGTTTATTTGTTGGGATTACAACAACATCTAAATTATAAATCTCTTTAAATTCAGGTGCTTCAGTAACAGCAGTTCCCGTCATCCCGCTTAATTTATCATATAATCTAAATAAGTTTTGAAATGTAATTGATGCAAGAGTTTGGTTTTCTTTTTGAATTTGAACTTTTTCTTTAGCTTCAACAGACTGATGAAGTCCATCAGACCAGCGCCTTCCAGGCATTAATCTACCAGTAAACTCGTCAACAATTATAACTTCTCCGCTTTTAATAATATAATCAATATTTTTTTGCATTATATTATGTGCTCTTAGAGATTGTTGTAAATGATGAACTAGTTCAATGTTTTCAGGATCATAAAGGTTATTGATGTTTAATAGTTTTTCACCTTTTGCAATTCCTTCTTCAGTTAGAGTTAGTTGTTTAGATTTTAGTTCAACTAGGAAATCTTTTTCAACTTTAAATTCTGTAGCAATAGAGTTTGTTTTTTTATAAAGCTCTGTAGAGTCTTCAGCAGGCCCGGAGATTATTAAAGGAGTTCTTGCTTCATCAATTAAAATTGAATCAATTTCATCAATGATTGCGTAGCTATGAGATCTTTGTGATAAGTCTGAATATGAATGTTTCATATTATCTTTTAAATAATCAAAACCAAATTCATTATTTACCCCATAAGTAATATCAGCATTATAAGCATCCTTTTTCTCTTTTGGACTCATTCCTGAGTAAACAACATCAACAGTTAGCCCTAAAAAATTATGAATAATCCCCATCCATTCAGCATCTCTTTTTGCTAAATATTCATTAACAGTTACGATATGTACTCCGTTTCCTGTTAAGCCATTTAAATAAGAAGGAAGTGTTGACATTAATGTTTTCCCTTCCCCAGTTTTCATTTCAGCAATTTTTCCTTGATGAAGTACTATCCCACCTATTAGCTGAACATCATAATGTTTCATCTCAAGCGTTCTTACCGCCGCTTCTCTTACAGTGGCAAAACTTTCAACTAGTAAGCTATCTAAGCTCTCCCCATTGTCAAATCTATTTCTAAATTCAGCTGTTTTAGCTTTTAACTGCTCATCTGAGAATTTTTGGTATTCTTGTTCTAAAGAATTAATTGCAATAATATTATGTTTGTATTTTTTTAATGCTTTGTTGTTAGAGTTAAAAGCATTTTTAAGTAATTTATTAATCATTTTCTCTTTTGTTTATTGTAAGTTAATAAAATATATATAAATTTACATTATATGTATATAATCTGAAAGTAAAATTAAGTGAATATTTATGGATAAAAATAGAATACCAGCAATTAGAACGGTAATGATGCCAAAAGATACTAATCATTTAGGAAGTATTTTTGGAGGTGTGATTTTAAGCTATGTTGATTTAGCGGCAGAGCAACATGCAAGATCCATTGCCCCTAAGAAGTTTGTTACTAAAGTATTAAAAGAAGTGGAGTTTTTAAGACCTGTATATGTTGGTGATAATATATGTCTTTATGCTAGTACTAAAAAAGTTGGAAAAACCTCTGTAGTAATTGAAGTTGAGGTAGAAGTCTTTAGAGGAACAGATTTTAAAAAGAGCTTGTTAGTTACAACTGCTGAAGTGATAATGGTAGCTGTTGATATTGATGGAAAGCCAGTTGCGATTAATGATTAATAGATATGGATTCTACTTTTTTGTAGTTTTCTTTTTTTGTTTATTAAATATTTTATTTTCTAGTAATTATTTTACTGCAGATGACTTTGCTTTAACAATAAATTGTCAAGATGATTTTTTTACTCTTGTAAAAAAAAGTTTTAAAGCAGAGTTTCTTCCGGGCTTTGCAGATCATCACTACCGCCCTATTACTAATATTTTTTATAGTTTATTTGGGGATTTAGAAAAAGTATACCTTAGTAGGTTTTTTATTTTTTTATTACATATTTTAAATTCTTTACTTGTACTTAGTTTTTTTCAAAAATTAAATTTTAGTTTAAATCTCTCAAAAATAGGATCTCTTTTATTTTTAACTCACCCAGTAATTGGGAACGATATTTTTTGGTTTTCTGCTTTAGGAGATGTTTTAAGCTGTTTTTTTGCATTAATTGCAATTAATTTATTTATAGTAAATTCTTGGTTTTTTATTTTTTTTATTTCTTTTGCATTTTTATCAAAAGAAAGTGTTATAGGTTTACCCTTTATTCTATTAGGTGTTTCTCTTTATAGAAAAGATTTTAGGTGTAAGAAATATAAAATATTTATAGCCTTTTTAGTGATATTTTTATTGTTTGTTTTAAGAGGTTCTATTTTGGAAACTTTTTTAGCAGGTCACGGAAATGAGTCATATTTTAATTTTTCAATAATTCATATTGTTAAATATTTCATTTCATTTTTACTACCCTTTACTTTTGGCGAGCTTGCAAGTTATCCATTTTTATTTTTGTATTTATTGCTTTATTTATTTTTTGTTAAACAATTTTTAAAATTTTGTTTAACTAAGAAATGTTTATTAAATGTTTTGTTAATATTTTTTTCTATGCTCCCAGTTTTATTTTCTTATGGGAGCTGGTATCTATATTTTCCTTTAGTTTTTGTAGTTATGTTTTTTTTAAATCTATTAAAAGATAAAAATAGTAGTTTGATTTGTTTTGTTATTTTAATATTTTTTAGTATAAATTTAATAAAAGTAGGATTTCAATATAAAAGTACCGGGGTGATTTTAGATAAGTTTATAAAATCTGCTAAAAATGATCTTCAGATTATAGGAGTTCCAATTGCTTTATATACAAATGTACCTTTTATAAACTCAGATCTTCAGTTTGAATTGGCACAAAAAAGAGTATTAGGCAAAAATTATAAGTTTGTTTTTAAAAATCAAACTGTCAGAAATGGCTTTGAAAGACTTGAATATGATGCTAACTATTTGTATTTTAAAGATAATTATTCATATTTTTATAATAATAGTTTTAAAGTTTTAGATTATAATATTATAAATAAGATTAAATATGTAAAAACTAATGATCAAATTCTTCTTTTTGATAACATTCTTAAAGAATAAGATTCTGTATTACTTTAATAATAAAAAAATAACCTTTTAAAACTGTTTGTTTTCAAGTAGATTTTAATTAATCTATTATTACTTAAGGAAAAATATGGATATTAAAAAAATAGCAAATCCAATAAATTTATTTAATCAAGTTAAAGGATTGATTTTAAAACCAAAAACAGAGTGGGCGGTTTTAAAAACTAAAGAAGTTTCAAAATCAGATTTAATAAATAATTTACTAATACCTTCAGTTTTTATCGTTACTGCTGTTGGCCTAATAAGGTTTGTTTTAGGGTTTATGTATGATGGTGGAAGTTTTTTTGGGACAATTATATCTGCACTATCAGTTTTAATTTCTTACTTTTTAGGTTCATTTGTTTTACATTTTTTATCAAAACAAAAAAACTTTAAAGGAACTCAAGAAGTTTTAGTTTTTAATAAACTATTAGCTTATACAATTTCTACCTACGCATTATTTAATATTTTATTATTAATTCCTGGCTTAGGGACTTTTGTTTCAGGGCTTGCAGGTTTATATGTTCTATATATTTTTTATTTAGGGATTAATTCTTTAGTAGAATTAGAAAATAAAAAGATATTTATTGCTCTTTGCATCGCAGTTCAGCTTATTTTAGCTATGAGTTTTAGTGCTATATTTTAATTTAAACTAAAAATTATAATAAATAGTTTGTGATTTTTTAGTTTTAATAGTATTTTAGTTGTTAAATAACTTAAGTTTTTTTAAGTTTTAGTCGAAAGATAAAACTATGGAATTATATTTATATTGGTACATAGCAGCAGTTGTTTTTTTGCTAATTGAATTAACAGCTCCAGGACTCTTTATCTTCTTATGTTTTTCAGTCGCTAGCTTTGCAGCCGGGTTAATCGAATATTACACTGACTCAATAAATTTACCTATTATTACATTTATTATAATGTCAGGAATTACTTTTGTCATAACTAAAAAATTTGCTAAAAAGCTTCAACAAGATAAAAATTTTAAAGCTTCAAATGTAGATTCCTTAATTGGACAAGAGGCAGTTTGTACTGATCAGATTAATGATAATAAAATTGGAACAGTTGATATTAAAAGTGAACTTTGGAGAGCTTCTTCAACACAAACTATTTTAAAAGGTGAATTAGTAAAAGTTGTTAGTATTTCTGGTAATAGAGTTGAGGTTGAAAAAATTTAATTAGGAGAAAATTATGGGAACTATTTTATTTATATTTATAGCATTTATTGTTTTAGTCGTTTTAGCAATGACTCTAAAAATTGTCAGGCAACATGAAAAAGGTGTTGTTGAAAGTTTTGGAAGATATTCTTCAACTAGAACATCTGGTTTAAATATACTTATCCCATTTTATCAAAGTATGAAACTTGTTGATATGAGAGAGCAAGTAATGGACGTACCTCCGCAAGAAGTTATTACTAAAGATAATGTATCAGTTATTGTTGATTGTGTTATTTATTTTCAAATTACAGACCCGTTTAAAGTTACATATAATGTTGCTCAGTTTCATTTAGCTGTTATTAATTTAGGACAAACTACTTTAAGAAATATTATTGGTGAGCTTGAATTAGATGAATCTTTAACTTCAAGAGATGGAATTAATACTAAGCTTAGAAGCGTTCTTGATGATGCAACTGATAAATGGGGTGTTAAGGTAACTAGAGTTGAATTAAAAGCTATTGAACCTCCTAGAGATATAACAGATGCTATGAGTAAGCAGATGAAAGCAGAAAGAGAAAAAAGAGCATCTATTTTAGAAGCTGAAGGAATTAAATTATCAGAAATTTTAAAAGCTGATGGTCAAAAACAATCAGAAATTTTAAAAGCTGAAGGTGAAAGACAGTCTGCAATTTTAAATGCTGAAGGTGAAGCTATTGCGATTGAGTCGATTGCTGAAGCTAAAAAATATGAAATTACTACTGTTTATGATGCCATTCATAAAGCTAATCCAACAAATCAGTTAATTGCTTTAAAATACTTAGAGTCTTTAGAGAAAATGTCTGATGGACAAGCTACTAAGATATTTCTGCCGTTTGAATCAAGTAGTATCTTAAGTTCTATTGGTGGAATAAAAGAAATCTTTGATAAAAGTTAAGAATTAATAACAATTAAAGCTGAATATTATAAGGGGTTTACCCTGTTTTGAATTAACACTTCAAATTTACATGTATATTTGAAGTGTTAATTCAAAGAGATATTACTATAAAAAATGAAAGCTATTTCTTTTTAAGTCATTTTTATATAATTATCGAATGATAAATTATTACTAATTAATTTTAAGGAATAAACTTAGTAGTTTCTTTTAAATCACTTATAAACTTTACAATCAATTTAACTAAAGAATCTAAATCCTTTAAATTAACTACTTCAGCTTGAGTATGCATATATCTACTAGGAATGCTCATAGTAGTTGCAGCAACTCCTTTTTTGGACACTTGCATTGCAATAGCATCAGTTCCGCCTCTTCCTTTTGTTGTTTCAATTTGACAAGGGATTTTATATTTCTTAGCAGCATCTCTTATTTTTTTACTAAGAACAGGATTTGAAAATGGCCCAAGTTGGATAGTTCCGCCATTTCCTAGTTTAATAGGAGTAGCATTTTGATCTGGGTTACTTGGATCATCTGTTCCAAAAGTTAAATCAATAGCAATACCAATATCTGGCTCTATTTGATAACTTGCAGTTTGAGCTCCTCTTAGTCCTACTTCCTCTTGAACAGTACTTACTGAGTAAACACCTACTTTTAATTTCTTTTTAATTTTAGCACATTCTTTTAAAACTTCTATTGCAACATAAAGTCCTGCTCGATCATCAAGTCCTGGAGCTGTAATATTTCCATTAAGAAGTTCTGTAACTACTGGCTGGTAAACCGCCGGGTCTCCTATTGAAATATGTTTTAAAGCTTCTTTCTGGTCTTTGGCACCAATATCTAGCCAAGCTGTCTTCATTGATACTTTTGCTTTTTCTCTTTCAGCCCCAGATTGAAGATGAATTGGTTTTCTCCCAATAACTCCTGTAACAGGTCCTTTTTTGGAAAGAATCGTTATTTTAGTTCCAAGCATAACAGCAGTATCAATTCCACCTAATGCATTAAAATATACATAACCAGCTTTATTTACTGATCTAACTTGAAACCCAATTTGATCGCAGTGACCTGCAAGCATAACTTTTAATTTTGCTTTTGGGTTTATACAGGCAATTAGATTTCCGTGAACATCTTTAGAAATTTTATCTGCAGAATCAGAAATATACTTTTTAACTTCTTTTTGAATATTTTCTTCATATCCTGTAGGAGAAGGTGTTTTTAATAATTTGAATAAGAATTTTTTAGAGTTATCTTTCATAATATTTTAATTATAGCTTAAATATTAAGATGTCAAAACTCTAAAAATGATTCAATTATTTATTATTTACAAGCATTAATATAATCAGGAATTTGCACTAAATTAGTATTAATTTCTTTAATTAGCTTATTAATCTTTTTCTTTAATTTCTTAACTCTTTTCTTTGAATCAGAACAAGACCTTTTAACTAATCTTTTCTTAATATAATTTAGTCTTTTTAATTTAGCTTTGATTTTCTTTTTAACTGATTTATTATCATATATTGGACAATTTAAATCTGTCTCAGTTCTTAAATCAACCCAAACCATATCCCAAACATCGTGGTATAAATCTATTGATTTATTCATTTTCTTCTTTAAATATTTCTTACTAACATTTTCGCAAGAATTTAATAAAGTTTTAGCAAGGCTTACGTTAACTTTACTTACAACCGCTGTTAAACTATCAAGCGCTACTTGTTCAGTTTTTATATTTTTCCCATAAAAACCAAAGTCAAATGTTAAGTCTTCTCCAGTGCTTGGAGATCTCATCATTATAGCAGCAAAACCATTCATTAAACTTGCATCTGAATCAAGTCCATTATTTGATCCATAGTCAGTTAAAGTCAGTATAAAGTTATATAACGGACCTCCTAGGTTTGAATCAGCTGGGTTATCTAGTTTGATTGTAAAATCAGTATCTTTTTCTACATCAAAATAATATCTTCCATTAGAATCTGTAGTTGTTGTTTGAACTAAGTTTCCTGATGAATCATAAAGATTTACAGTAACTCCTGGAATTACTAATTCATTTTGATCTTGAACTCCATCTTTATTGATATCATACCAAATAAAATCTCCTATTCTTACAAGATCTGGATCTGGTGTGCTTTCTTGATTTACAAAACCAAAATCAAAGCTTAACTCTTCTTGGTTTGCAGCTGGAGATACTGCCATAATAGCTGGCATACCGCTCATAAGCATTGCATCACTATCGATGTTATCAGATCCTGAATCTTGAGAAGTTAAACTGTAACTAGTAAGTGGTCCTGAACCTGTAAAGTTAGAAGAATTATCTAAGATAATTTTATAGTTAGTGTTTGGTATTACTCCGTCTGTTTCATCAAAGTAGTATTCACCATTTGAGTCAGTTACAGTTGTTGCAATAACAGTAGTTCCTGTAGAATCATAAAGAGTAACAGTTACTCCTGGAACTACGATATCTGTAGAGTCTTGAAGCCCATCAGAGTTTACATCTATCCAAACATAGTTTCCTATTCTTACAATTTGAATTGGAGTAGCTGTTGGAGCTACCGTTGGTGTTGCCGTTGGAGTTTCTGTTGGAGTTTCCGTTGGAGTTTCCGTCGGTGTTTCTGTTGGAGTTTCCGTCGGTGTTTCTGTTGGAGTTTCCGTTGGAGTTTCTGTTGGAGTTTCTGTTGGAGTTTCCGTTGGAGTTTCCGTCGGTGTTTCTGTTGGAGTTTCTGTTGGAGTTTCCGTTGGAGTTTCCGTTGGAGTTTCTGTTGGAGTTTCTGTTGGAGTTTCTGTTGGAGTTTCCGTTGGAGTTTCTGTTGGAGTTTCTGTTGGAGTTACTTCTTCAATAAAACCAAAATCAAAAGTTAAATCTTCCATATTTGCATCAGGAGATTCAGCATTAATTGCAGGCATACCTGTCATTAACATAGCATCATTATCTTCTCCATCATTAGTTCCTGAATCTTGAGATGTAAGAACGTATCCAGCAAGTGGCCCTGAACCTGTAAAGTCAGGGGCATTATCAAGTATAATTTTATAATTTCTATTAGGCACTATTCCGTCAGTCTCATCAAAATAATACTCTCCTAAAGAGTCAGTTGTAGTTGTTGCAATTTTTGTTCCTGAAGAGTCAAAGATTGAGACTGTAACGCCTGAAACTGCAATATCAGTTGAGTCCTGGAGACCATCTTCGTTTACATCTATCCAAATATAGTTACCAATTTTTACTTTTTCAATATTTGGTTCGATGTCTTTATGGTGAAATCCAAAATCATATTTATGGGTATTAAAACCATATCCATCAAATTGTATATCTCTAACAGAAGAGTTTCTAAAATATCCTGTATGATAAAACCCATCACTGTCATTTTCATCATAGTTAGTTCCATACCCAATATTTGTAGTAGTAGGAACTAGGTCTTTCAAGATACTAGAATAATCTAATGATTTATTAATTGATATATTGTACGTAAACTGAGGGTCTATTTCCCTATTGTCAATCATATTTAAATTATTTTTTCCTCCAAAGTAATAATGTCCATTACTATCAGTAACAGTTGTTCCAACAAGGCCATAGTTATTGAGATAGAAATTTACTGTTACTCCTGCTATAGGAGGTTCTCCTGCATCTTGAATTCCATTTGCATTTACATCTAGCCAAACTAAATTTCCTACTTCGATTGGTGCTAAATCACAGATAGCAGCGATATCTCCAAGTCCCTGACCTTTTAATGTAGAGTTGGCAGATTTAGATGAGTCAAAATATTCTATTGATCCTTCCCAATCTCCTGATAAGTTATTATAAGAGGACATTCCTCCTGCATAGTTAGAAACTTTTGCATTTGGTGTAAATGGATCAAAGCTTGAAGAGATAACATATTCTCTGCCAGGAATTTGCACAAGCCCTCCTAATGTTATTTCAGGATGAAAGTTTCCGTTAAAATGATCTTCCCAGTAAAATTCATTTTCTTTAGAAGATCCACTAATATATCCCGTTCCTATATTATCACATCTTGAATCTCCTGATATTAATTTTTCAGGAACATAAGTATTATTTCCAACATAACATACTTTAAGTATGTCAGCATGTAATTGATTGTTATTTGGAGTACAAACATAGCCAGTAATTTGTTTTTGTCCATATTGTGAAGTCATATCTAATACCCCTATAGTCATATCTTTACCATGGAATTCGATATCTGAAATTATAGGAACTTTTCTAGTACTAATAGATACATCTAAAGAATCGTATTGCCAGTAATTTGGCTTATATGAATAAAAATCAATATCAACAATTTGATTAAAAGAAGTTCCATTATATTCGAATATATAACCTCGCAATTTTTTATTATCCATACTACTTTCAGCTGTACATGTTAATGAAACATAGATTTTTCCATCATTTACTCCTAGTCCAAATGGCCTTAAGTCATTTGGAGCAAAGACATCATTTTCATCTGTACACTGAGATTTTATTAGAGGATTATCAGTAGTAATTAAAGTTATTAAATCTGTCCCGCCAACAACAGATTGAGATGTTGCTAAGCCTGAGCTATTTAAATCTATTTGCCATAGTTCCTTTTTTAATAAATCTATAGTGTATAATTTTGTATTATCTTCAGAAATATCTAAATCTCCTAAACCATCTCTAAAGGATTCAAGTTGACAAAGACCATATTCAGGTTGAACATTAGTTCTTGAAGGATCAAGAGTGGTTAAGGCAGGGTTTCCTCCTACAGTTGTATTAGGTATTCCGTAATAAATAGTTGTTAAATTTTTCGAAAGTCCTAACCTCATTCCAGATTTTAAATATGTAGCAGCATAAGTTTTATTAGCTTTATTATTGTGAGCCATACCCCATACTGAACCTACGTAACCGTACCACGCCTCTACAAAATGATAAAAGCTTGATAGCCCAGGATATGTTTTAGTTAGTTCAGATTCTCGTGTGGTAACTAATACAGGCTCATTGTAATATATTTGACCTCTATCTAAAACATAGCAGGGAGAAGTTAGTAAAGTATCTTCAGGATCTCCACAATATTGATATGGGTTAACTAGACCAACATTTATATTACATGAACCATCAGAAACAATATGCTTTACAAGGGTATTACCTGAATCTTGCGGTCCAGGTTCTAGGTATGAAGGAGTGTTGATATACTCAAGTCTTACAACTGTTCCACTTGGTATACTTAAGTAATATTCACCAAATTTGCCATGTATGTCTTCAGATATGGAGGTTGCAATTAAGTTATTTAAAGAATCATATGCATTTACAGTTATATTTGGAACACCAGGGTCTTGGGGGTCTTGTGTACCATTAAAGTTAGTATCTCTATAAATTATACCACCTATCTCACCGGCATTGCATACCTGAGAATAGGCTGGGCTTAGTATTATTGAAAAAAGTAATAAAAGACAAAGTAGTATTTTAATTTTCATAATTTTCCCATAAATTATATATGTTTTTAAGATGTAGTTAATTTATAAAAGATTTTAAATAAACTAAAAATACTGATAAGTAGTTTAATTTATGGGTTTTTTTAATTTGACTCTGAAAATTTCATATTCCCACTATCCCAATAAAAAGTCTTCCCAGACCCATTTTTAGAATAACTAACAATATAAAAATCTTTTTCTTTAAAATTCATTGAAATATTAACATTTTTAGGCTTATTTTTTAATTCTGAAAATAAATTAACGCATTCTTGATTAAAACAAGGTTTAAAGCTTTGATGCTTTTCATATTCTTCTAATTGATTTTTAACTGCTTTTTTTAGATAGTCCTTTGCGTTTAAATCATAATTTAATCTTTTAATCTTATCAAATTGAGGTAGAGCAATTGCTAATAAGCTAAAAGAAAATAAAAAAACTACTAAACCTTCTGATATTTTAACTCTATTAAAAAACATATAAACCTCTTAGTGTTAAATTCGGCAGAATATGTCTAATACTTTAGTATTTTTAGATAATTAAATTGTCTTGTATGAAAATAATAGGTTTATAAATCTGATATACAATTAATAAGATCACAAAACCAATAAGGCAAATAGCGATAGGTTCTATTAGTTTAAAAATAAACTTAATTTTAGCTATAAATTCATTTTTATGTTTTTTTGATAAGTTTTTAAAATTAGAAATAATCTCTGCTTTATTTTGAGACAGTTTAAATAGCTCAAGATCTTGAATTGGAATATTTAATTTAGTTAAAGAGTCATTAAAATTAAACCCAGACTCTAGCTTATCTAGAAAATGTTTATTATTCTCAAAGCTTTTAATGCCTTGAATATTAGATGAAAAGCTTAATAAAGTGTAATACTTATAATATAGCTTTGATAACCTGTAATTATTAAAATATGTAGATATCTTATAAAATCTTAAACTACAAAATAACAATATTAAAAGAAAAATACTGATAAAATTTAGCAGATTAAAATTTTGATTTGAATCAGAAATCTTAAGAAGCTCTGGTAGGATAAATATTTTTAAAATATTTATTATAACGATAATTGATATAATTAAAAAACAAGGGTATTTAATTTGATTTTTAATTAAATTATAAAACTCAATATCAAGTTTTAATTCATTATTATAAGTTTTTAATATATTTAAAGTTACTTTTTTATTTACAGATTCTTTAATTAATTTAAGGCAGCTAGAAAGATTAAAATTATTATCCTTATTTAGGCAGTAGTAAAATGAGTATCCATTTTTTAAGCTTTCAATCATTTTTTTTGATCTGGTTTTAAATAAGGGATTTTTTGATAATATTTTTAAAGAACTTAAAAGATTACTTTGAGTTAGTAAAATAACTAGTGAGTTCATAAATAGATAATTTTCTTTTATAGTCTTTATTTTATGGTTGCTTACAGTTTTAAACATTTTAACTGATTTATTTGAATAAATTTAAGAATAACTTATAATAAGACATCGAATATTTAAGTTACTTGTGACTGATAAAGAAAAGAAAAATAAAACAAAAGCATTAGCAAAAAGATCCTCAGAAATAGCTGTATCTGATACTCTAAGCCATTTTTTAGCTGAAATTAAAAAATATCCAAAATTAACTAAAGATCAGGAGTTAGAAATAGCTAAAAAATTCTATGAAACCAAAGATTTAGATTCAGCTTATAAGCTGGTTCAAAGTAATTTATGGTTAGTAGTTAAAATTGCTAGAGACTACCAAAGGGCTGCTAAAAATATTCTTGATTTAGTTCAAGAAGGAAATATTGGTTTAATGGAAGCTGTAAAAAACTTTAATCCTTATAAAGATGTTAGACTCCCAACGTATGCAAGTTTTTGGATTAAAGCATATATTGTTAGATATTTAATAAATAATTGGAGAATGGTTAAAATCGGTACAACTCAAGCTCAGAGAAAGTTATTTTTTAATTTAAAAAAAGAAGTTGATCGCTTAGAAAGTCTTGGTTATAGCGCAGAACCAAAGCTAATTGCTCAAAATTTAGATGTTAAAGAAAAAGAAGTTATACAGATGCAGCAAAGGTTATCAAAAAGAGATTTAAGCGTAGATGCTCCAATTGGTGAAGGAAGTTCAGATTATCATTCCGTTCTTCCTTCCTCGCAAATAGACTCAGAAGCAGCTCTAGAAAAGAAACAGACTAGCTTTTATATTAAAAAAGCAATTTCTGAGTTTAAAAAGACTCTAAAAGAGAAACAATCTATAATTTTTAATTCACGAATGATATCAGAAAATAAAAAGACTTTATCAATTCTTTCAAAAGAATTAGGTTTAAGTATGGAAAGGGTCAGGCAGATAGAAAATGAGATAAAATTAAATTTTAAAGATTTTATTGAAGAAAACTATAAAAATGAATTGTCTGATATAAGTTTTGATGATTAAGTTTTTAAATTTTAGATTTTTTTTAGCAATACTCATAATTGTTGTTTATTTTTTATATAGAAATAATCAAAACTTTTTTGAAAAAAAGGCTCCAATAATTGTTATTGATCAAAATGTTCTTGATAGTTTAAAAATCGATTTTGAAGATAAAGAAACCGGTTTAAGTGAAGTTATTGTTCGTATAAATCAAAGAAGAAAAAAAATAACTTTTATTAAAGAAAAAATAAAAAATAAAAAGCATATCATAAATTTAGATTTTAAAGAGATTCAGGAAAATTTAAAACCAGGCAGTTATGAATTAGAAATAAAAGCATTTGATAGAAGCTTTTGGGTAAACTCAGAAACTTTAAAATTAAATCTTACTGTTGATTCTCAGCTTCCTAGAATTGAAATAGTCTCAAGAATGCATAACGGAAGACGTGGAGGTTTGCAATTAGCTGTTTATAACGTGGAAGAGAGAAACCTTAAATCAACAGGTATTCGAGTTAAGGATCAATTGTTTCCATCTTTTAGGACTGATTTTATTGAAGATAGTATATATAAAAAGAAAGTATATTCTTTTTATAAAGTTCCTTTTGATACAGAAATTAACTCTAAAGATATTCAAGTTTATGCAGAAGATTTTTCTGGAAATATAAATTATAAGTCTTTTTATAATTTGTTATTAAATCCAAAAAGTAATAAGAGGATATTAAGCTTTTCTGAGAAATCATTTTATGACAGGTTAAAAATTTTGAAAAAAGAAGACCATAAAAAGTCTTTAGATTCTGGATTGTTAAATTTAGATTCTATAATAGGATTAGTCCTCTCTGATCAGAAAAAAATAAAAGAAGATTATAATTTTAAATTTCCAATAAAATTTTTAAATCCATCAAGTTATTTAAGATATGGTTATAATGATTTGCTAGAGATTTTTATTGATGAACAAAAAATTAATTATAATTTAACAGGTTTATATTTTACACATAGTTTAAAACCAGTTCTAAGCTCTGTAAAAGGAAAGATTTTATTTGCAGGTGATATCCCTGTTCACGGAAGAGGATATATAGTTGAGCCATTTAAAAATTTTATAATAATTTACGCTGGCTTTTCTGATTTAAATTTTAAAACAGGAGATATGATTAAGGAATCTGAAGAATTAGGACAGGTTTCTAAAGGACAAGGGATTTCTGATGGTTTATATTTTGAGATGAGATATTTAAATAATTCAATAAACCCAATGGAGTGGTTTGATAAAGAATGGGTTAAGCAGCATATTCATTGGAGATATGATGTTAATCAGATAAAGTATTAATTTATTTGCTTTTAAATATTAAATTATTATATAAAAATCAATATGTTGAAGAAATTAGAAGCTGAAAATATTATAAAGATTTTACATAATTCTATTAATCGAGCATTAAGTATTAAAGTAAGTAATTTTCCTAAACCTTATTACTGTTCTTTTAATTTAAAAGATAAAGATATTTTTTCTACTTGGTCAATTGCAGGTTCTACACAAAAAATAATTGATAAAAAACAAAGACGTGCTTTTTTAGATTTAAGGGTTGGAAGTTCTAATTATGATCAAATCACTTCAGGAGGTTTAGAAGATAATGATGATGAAACTTCATCCTATGATTATACAACTTTGCCAATTGATGACAAGAACTTTAATGGTCTTAAAGTTTTACTATGGAAATTAACAGAAAGTAAGTTTAGAGAAGCTTTAACTGATTATTCAGAAAAAAAATCTGATAGTTTGTCAAAGGTAAATCAGTTTGAAAAATTAAACTCATTATTAAAATCAAAAAAAATTATAAATAAAAATTTTAAGAAAAACTCTAAGAAAAAAACTGATCAAAAAACTTGGATTAATTTTTGTAAAAAAGCATCTCTTTGGGTTTCTCAATTAGAGTTTGTTACAAGTAGCTGGGTTGAGGTGGAAGTTGTTCAAGAGACAAAAGTTTTTGTTGATTCAAATAAATCAGAAATTGTAGAACATAATAATATTTATACTATAAATGGGTCGATCTGTAATTTAACAAAACAAGGAAGGCAAATTGATCAAGAAATAAATTTAAATTTTTCTAATGAGTCAGAGCTTCCTAGTTTTAAAGAGTTTAAAGAAATAGTAAATAAAAAGTATTTACAGCTACTTAGCTTAATAAAAGCTCCAAAGCTATATTCATATTCTGGGCCAGCATTATTATTAGAAAAGCCTGCAGGGCTTTTATTTCATGAAGCAATAGGTCACAGGCTCGAAGGTAGCAGGCTTCTTTCAACAGGAGAAGGACAGACTTTTAAAAATAAAATAAATGAAAAAATAATTAATATTGGAATTGATATTACAGATACTCCAAATTTAAAAAACTTTAATCAAACTTCTTGTATTGGTGCTTTTGATTATGACGATCAGGGAGTAAAATCAAAAGATGTAACTTTAGTTAAAAATGGAGTCTTAAAAGATTTTTTAAATACTAGGTCAGAACTTCCTATAAAAAATAATAAACTAAATGGACATGCTAGAAATGAAACCTTTGAAAGGCCTGTTAGTAGGATGGGAGTCACTGTTGTAAAAACAAAAGATGGGCTTAGCTTTAAAGAATTAAAAAATCTTCTAGTTAAAGAGATCATAAAACAAAAAAGAAAGTTTGGAATAATAATTTATGAAACTTCAGGAGGAGAAACAGAAACAGATTCTTTTAATTTTCAAGCTTTTTCTGGAGAGATTTCTTATGCCTCAAGGGTATTTGCTGATGGGTCTGAGGAGATAATAAAAGGTTTAGATTTTGTAGGAACTCCTTTAACGGCTCTTAGTAGCATTTTAGCTGCTGGAGATAAGCAAGTGATTGATAATCATTACTGCGTTGCTGAATCTGGATTAATTCCTGTTACAACAATTAGCCCAAGCATTTTACTTAGTAATTTGGAGTTACAAGAAAAAGATGAAGATTTAGTAACTCAATATTTATTAAAATCTCCGATTTAAATTTTAAATTCATTTTACTGTTACTCGCGATGTAAATATGGCGTACAATCTTGCATTATGTATAAAAGGATTCTTAACCCATCAAAAACACTAAGCGTTTTTTTATTCGGAGCCAGATCTACAGGTAAAAGTACACTTATAAATCAAATTTTTTCAGAAGAGAACTCATATTTTATTAATTTATTAAACCCTAGTTTATTTAATAAATTAGATGCTTTTCCAGAGCAATTAAAAAATATGATAGAAACTCCAATTAAAGAAAATAAATTTATTATTATTGATGAGATTCAAAAAGCCCCCGCTCTTCTTGATTTAGTACATTTATATATTCAAACTACTAAAGCAAAATTTATCTTAACAGGTTCAAGTGTTAGAAAGCTTAAAAGATCTTCTGCTAATATGCTAGCAGGAAGAGCTTCAATCTATAAGCTTTATCCATTATTATACTCTGAACTTGAAAATGATTTTGATTTAAACCGAGCATTAACTTGGGGTACTTTGCCAGAAATTCCTTCTTTAAAAAAAACGAAGATAGGATTAATTTTTTACAGCTTACACTAACACATATATTCAAGAAGAAATAATTGCTGAACAAATTATTAGAAATTTACCTCCATTTAAAAGATTTCTTCAAGTAGCAGCTCAAATGAATACTAAGATTATTAATTATTCAAATATTGCTAAAGAGATTAATTCAAATGTATCAAATGTAAAAAACTATTTTGAGGTTTTAGAAGATACGCTTTTAGGCTTTAAGCTTGAATCTTTTCATCTTTCTGTTAGAAAAAGGCAGAATAAAGCACCTAAGTGTTATTGGTTTGATGTTGGTGTTGTAAGAAGTCTACAAAATTATTTATCAGTCCCTTTAATCTCGAGCACTTCATATTATGGAGATATTTTTGAATCATTTATTGTGAATCAAATTAAAACAATTTTAGAATATAGAGTAGAGCAGTTTCAATTGTAATATTTAAAAATTAAAGAAGGCGCAGAAATAGACTTAATAATAGAAAGGGCTGGAAAAGAAACTTTATGTATCGAAATAAAACCTAGCCAAAATATTTATAAAATTAAACTAAAGAACTTAATTAATCTTAGTAAAGATATTAAAAACTCAAAAGCAATTTGTTTATATACAGGTGATCAAGTTTTAAGTTTTGATAATGTACAGGTATATCCTTGGAAGTTAGGTATTGAGAAATTTCTTTAATGTAAATCTAAAATTATTTGAATTAAAAATTTTTAAGTATTATGATATTTACTAATGGAGTCTCTTGAAGTAAATACTGATAAAAAACTAGAAAAACTTTCTCTTGAAAGTAGTTTGTATCAACCTCTTTGTAAAATAAAAGATTTAATAGCTGTTTTTAAGGATGTTTTTTCTAAGCCTGAGTTACAAAATTATTTTTCTCTTGAATTTTTAGGGTCTGAGAATTTTGAAACTGTAGTTAATAAAAATAGTGATATCTATACTATCAAGGATTTAGATATTGCTCTTGAATATTTAAATTCTATTTTAAATAATACAGCTGATTTAGAAGAAAATGTAGTTTATATAGCTTGGAAAGACCAGATAGATACTTTTAAGAAAGTTTATGAAGGTTTTTATAAAGATAGTGATTTTTTAATCCTTAAACCTACAGCAGGCAGCCCTTGCTTTAAAAATAAGCACTATGAGAAAATTTTAGCCTATATATTAAGTGTTAAAGAAAAAGAAAATATAGTTAATGGATTAGATTTAGGTAACTTAATTACTGCAGTTAATTCACCTACTCTTATATCTAAAAATGATTACATAAGCGCAACCAAGAAAGAAATAGAACTCGATAAGGAAGTGAAATTAGTATTAAAAAACTTACTTGATGTTAATGATTGTTTCTCAAAAGAATATCAAGAATTAAAAAATGAATTTAGAACTAGTATGTCTAAATTAATTAGCTATTTAGCTGATGGGAAAATAGAAGTTGTTAATTGGAAGACTTGGTTTTCTTTAATAGAGCTTGATGTAGTAAGCAAAGAACCTAAAAATGTAATACGAAAAGCATATCATAATGCCGTATTAACTAGCAAAAATCTTCCTGATAAATCTTTTTCTAAGACTCTTTATACTTTAACAGGCGTAATTTCTTTTTGTTCTAGTCTTGTATTATTTAATTATGCACCTATAAATGTTTTACTTTGTACTGGGGTATCTACTCAATTAGTTAAAGAACTATTTAATTCTAAAAATAAACAGCAAATAGACCAGGCAAAAATTGAACAAGAAATTAAACGCTATGGAGAATTTCCAGTTCGTTACGTCAAAAGTAAATAAATAATAATTTAACTATTTAATACTTTTTTTTTTGAAGTCTCAGAGATTATAAAATTAATAATCTCTTCAGGAGTTTTACTAACATCACAATACAAAGCAGTCTTTGGCTCTTCTAAAGTTTCAAACTGACTATCAAGTAAGCTTTCTTTAAAATAATGATTTTCTCTAGCTAAAATTCTCTCTCTAATTAAATCCTTAGAACCTTGAAGAAAACAAAAGACAACTTCATGGTCCGTTGTTCTTAGAAATGCTCTATGTTTTGCTTTTAAAGCAGAACAAGAAATAACAACAGTTTTAGATAAAGGCTTTGCATTTATTGCTTCGTGGATATTATTAAGCCAAGCAATTCTATCATCATCATTTAGAGGTTTTCCAGATCTCATTTTCTCAATATTAGCTTCAGGATGAAAACCATCAGCATCATGATATTCAGTTCCTAAAGACTTTGAAAGCCCAGAACCAATTGTTGTTTTACCACAACCAGAAACACCCATAATTATATAAATCATAACAACTCCAGAATTATCATTATATTTTATAATTAAATAAATATAAAAAACAATAAGCTAAGATCTCTATATTATTAGTTAAAATTTAAATTGTTTTAAATTATCGTAAGGATAGACCATCAATATTGATTTGAATAATTTGATTACCATTATATTCGTTAATACTTAACTTACCATTAATATCCACAACCGCGCCAATATTAATACCCTTCTCTAACATCTCAGTATTCCAAATTAATGCTTCAATATCTTTTTTCTCATTAGTAAAAACAATTTTCTTATGACCGCCGTTTAAAGATTTAATATTTTTAATTCTTAAATTCTTTATATGAAAAATTGGTTTAGGATTTCCAATTCCAAACGGTTCAAGTAAGTTAATTTCTTTAATTAAGTTTAAGTTTATATCTTTTAGCTCTATTTCAATATCTGCATAAGACTTTGGAACTAAGCCATTTTCATCAAAGAACTTTTTACAATATGAATCAAAAGCAATTTTAAAATCATTTAAATTTTCTTCTAAAATACTTAAACCCCCAGCTGCGGCGTGCCCACCAAACTTAATAGTCCCATCATTTAGTTTAAAATAATCAGACAATTCTGTAAGAGTATCAATAACGCTAAATCCTTTTACTCCTCTAACTGACCCTTTATAATATTTTCCATCAGTTCCAAGAACAATTGATGGGCGTCCATATTTTAACATTAATTTTTGAGCTGCTATGCCAATTATTCCTGTATGGTTTTCAGGATGAAAACTAACTATTCCAAAAGGAATTTCTTTTAACTGTTTAAACTCCTCATCAATTCTTTTAGTCATTTGCTTTTCAATATTTTGTCTTTTTTTGTTTAAATGAGATAAATTTCTTGCAATATATCGGCACTTTGATTCTTCATTTAAGCTAAATAAATCAATAACTTGGCTTGGGTCTGACATTCTTCCAGCAGCATTTATTCTTGGCCCGATTTGAAAACCAATTGTTGCAGGTGTAATTTTTTTCTTCTCGCTTTTAATTTCAGATATTATTGCTTTTATACCTAAGTTTTTAGAGTTATTAATTAATTCAATTCCTTTTTTTGCAAATAATCTATTCATCCCTTTTAATGGAACCATGTCACAAATTACTCCTAAAAGTACTAAATCCAAATAATTTTTAATATCTATATCTTTTACTTTTTCAAACTCAGATTCTAAACTTAATTCATTTTTTAAAGCAGCTACAAAATACCAAGTTAAGGCAACAGCAGGAAGAATGCTCTCTGCAAAATTACAGTCTTTATTATGAGGGTTAACAATAAAATTAGCATTTGGAATATTCTCAGAAATATGATGATGGTCAATTACTATTACATCAATATTATTTTCTCTTGCTCTTTTAATTTCATTTACATTTGTAGAACCTAAATCAGATGTTATTAACAGCTCAGCTTTTAGCTCAATACACTGGTCTATTAAATTATTTGATAGTCCATATCCATCTTTAAATCTATCAGGAACTAGTGAAATCAAGGGAAGATTTAGTTCTTTAAAAAATAACGATAAAACTGACCCAGAAGTTAATCCATCAACATCATAATCACAAACGTGAACAATCTTTGCCTTATTCTGAATATGTTTAACAGTTAATTTTGCAGCTTCTGTATTATTTAAAAGTTTATTTGGGTGAAGCAGGCTTGCAAGTTTTGGATTTAAATAATCTTGAATTTGATTTGGTTCGATATTTTGAGTGATTAATATTTTATTAAGTATATTTGAATATTTTGTTTTCTGATATTGATTAATAGAATCAAAATTATAATCATTAATATATAAGTCTTTAATTAGCATTAATAAGCTTATAACCACTTTGAATTAAAAAGTCGATCTTTTCTTTTTTTGATAAGTAGTTATCAGGATTTATTACACTTTTAAAATCTTTACTATAAATCATCTGGTCTTCATATTTTAAAAATTCTTCAACAATTACTCGTTTTTTTTTACCTTTGTACTTAATTAATTTTAGCTCTTGGTGGACTATAATCTTTAAAACATCATTTAAAGCTATTTTGTCCTGAATCATAAAAACTAGCCTTCTAATCACATTAAATACAGATCCAGCATGAAGAGAGCTAATAACTAAATGCCCAGAATATGCTGCATTTACAGCAAGTTTTGCTATTTCAATATCTCTTATCTCTCCAATCACAATTACATCTGGATCTTGCCTTAGCGTAGCTTTAAAGCTTTCTATGTAACTATGGGTGCTGCTAACTTGTATTTGAGAGATTCCTTTAATTGTTTTCTCTACAGGATCCTCAATTGTAATAATATTTAATTTTTTTTCTTTTAGTTCTTGGATTAAGGAGTAAATGGAAGTTGTTTTTCCTGAACCAGTAGTTCCTGAAAAGATAATAAGCCCAGAAGGTTTATTGATTAAGTTTTTTAAATTATCAAAACTAAAAGAATGAAAGTTTAATTTTGATAATTTAGAGTTAAAATTGTTTTGAAAAATTCTAATTACTGTTTTAAAACCTAAATTAGTTTTAGCAATATTTACTCTTAAGAAAATATTTTCATTGTTATAATTTATTTTAAAACTCCCATCTTGAATTGAGTTATTATCAATAATATCTAAATTAGCTAATATTTTAATTCTGTTTATAATTCTTTGATGCGTAGTTTTAGAACCAAAATCAGAATTGATATTTTCAATAATTCCATTGATTCTATAAAAAATTGAACTCCCTTTTTGGCTTGGTATTATATGAATGTCTGATGCATTTAGTAAAATTGCATTGTTGATAATACTGCTTATTAAAGTCATTAGGTCATCAGATTCGCTGTAATGCTCTAATAAGTTTGAATTTTGATTTTTTGAGGCTGTTTCAATACTTGAAGTTAAATTCTTAATATTATTACTGTTTTTGAAGTAAAAAGATAATATTCTTTCATTTAACTCATCTAAATTAATTTTTTTTAATTGATAATTATTACTATACTTATTTTTTAACTCTATAAGCATTGCTAGATTTGAAATAGAACAAGAGAAGATAGTAGTTTTTTTATCGTTTGTAATAATTAATATTTTTTCTTTATAAGCTGTTTGAAAATCAAGCATTGATAAATTTTCTGATAATTATAATGGATGTTTCTTATTTTTTTTACTATTATTAATTTATGAAATTTGATCTTAATAAAATATACGCTCAGCTGTTAGAAATAATAGTTCAATATTCCCCAAAACTAATTATGTCAATTGTAACTCTTTTAATTGGTTTGTGGGTAATTCAAATTATTTTAAAAATTTTTAAAAGACTTTTAAAGTTAAAAAAAATAGATAAAGGGTTAAGTCCATATTTAATTAATCTTCTCTCTTGGGGCTTAAAAGCTTTACTAATAGTTACAATTCTTGGGATGCTTGGAGTTCAAATAGGTACCTTTTTAGCGCTTTTTGGTGCTATGGGGATTGCTTTTGGTATGGCTCTTTCTGGTACTTTGCAAAATTTTGCTAGCGGGGTGATGATTCTTTTGTTTAAACCATTTTCAGTTGGTGATTTTATTGAAGTTCAAGGAGGGAGCACGGGAAAGGTAAAAGAGATTTTAATATTTAGCACAATTGTTAGTACTAGGGATAATAAAACAGTTATAATTCCTAATAGTAAGTTATCAAATGAAACTCTTATAAACTTTACCAGGGCTGAAAATAGATTGATAGTTTGGGAAATCGGAGTTTCTTATGATTCTGATATTAAAAAAGCTAAAAATATCCTAAATCAAATTGCGCTAGATAATTCTGATATTATTAAAGATAAAAATATTACTGTTGCTGTTTCTAAACTTGATAGTAGTTCTGTTGTTTTGGTTCTAAAATCTTGGGTTCTAAATAAAAAATATATTGAAGTTCTTTATCAAGTTAATGAAGAGATATTAAGTCGATTTAATAATGAGGGTATTAAGATTCCTTATGGTACTTTTGACGTTAATTTATTTAATAAAAGTATGTAAGTAATTTTAAAATTCTTTAGTTTTTAGCTTAAGATCACTTTTTAAATATTTTATTATTTATCTATAAAAATCAGGTGGTTACCTTCCTTTTTTTTAGTTTTATAAAAACATTAGTTTCAAAGTACCTGTATTATTAGAATAAAAATGCTAATAATACAGGTACTTTGAAATCCAAAAAATATAAAATTCAAGTTATTTCTTCCACTTAATTTGAAATTCTATTTCTTCCTGACCTTCTTCTCTTTCGTGTTCAATATTATACTCAGCGCTTACAGGAACGTAAATTCTTTCACCAGCAATTTGTATTTCAAATTTAGTATCATTTTCTAAACAATCAGCTAGTCTTCTTAATTTATCAATAAACTCAGAAGTAGAATATGTCTTTTCAATATCTCGATCTTTTTTATTATCACTCATTATAGATATCCTTTATTTACAAAATATTCTAAATAAAAAATCCTTTTTTTAAAATATATAAAATGATAAATTTATATTATGTCAAAAAATACTCTTTATGATAAAGTTTTTAAAAATCATATAATTAAAGATCTTGGTGATAATCAATATCAATTATTTATTGGTTTGCATCTGCTTCACGAAGTTACTTCTCCTCAAGCATTTGCGGCTCTTAAGGAACAAAATTTAAAAGTTTTATACCCAGAGTTAAATTTTGCAACTGTTGATCATATCATTCCAACAGATACTACAGCACGTCCTTATTTAGATATCTTAGCTGAAAATATGGCAGAAAGATTAGCTAAAAATGTAAAAGAACATAATATTAAGTTCTTTTCTCAAGAAAACAAGGAAAACGGTATAGTTCACGTTATTGGCCCAGAATTAGGGCTTACAAAACCTGGAATGACAATTTGCTGTGGAGATTCACATACTTCAACTCACGGAGCTTTTGGAGCGATTGCTTTTGGAATTGGAACCTCTCAAGTAAGAGATGTTTTAGCAACACAAAGTATTGTGATTAATAAATTAAAAGTTAGAAAAATAGAAGTTAATGGAAAATTAAATCCTGGCGTTTTTGCTAAAGATATCATTCTTCATATTATTAATATTTTAGGTGCAAAAGGTGGAGTTGGTTATGCTTATGAATATTCAGGAACCAGCATTGAAAATTTAAATATGGAAGAGCGCCTAACAATTTGCAATATGTCAATTGAAGGTGGCGCTAGGTGCGGGTATATAAATCCTGATCAGACTACTTATGATTATTTAAAAAATAAAAAATACGCGCCAAAAGATTTTGAATCTGCAGTTAATTATTGGAATGGTTTAGTTTCAGATTCTAATGCTGAGTATGATGATATTATAACTATTAATGCTTTTGATATTAAACCAATGATCACCTGGGGAGTTGGTCTTGATCAATCGATTGCAATTGATCAAGAGATACCATCCTCATATCTTAAAGCTAATATGAATGAGCAAAATTATAATGATGCTTTAAGTTATATGCAGTTTAAACCTGGTGATAAAATTAAGGATAAAAAAATTGATGTAGCCTTTATCGGGTCTTGTACAAATGCTAGGTATTCAGACTTTAAGCTAGTAGCTAATTATATTAAAGAATCAAAATTAAAAGTTGATAAAAACATTAAAGCTATTGTAGTTCCAGGTAGTTATGCTGTTAAATCACAATTAGAAGCTGAAGGGATTGATCAAATATTTATAGCAGCTGGTTTTGAGTTCAGAGAGCCAGGTTGTTCAATGTGCTTAGCAATGAACCCTGATAAATTAGTTGCTGATCAAGTATGCGCTTCATCATCGAACAGAAATTATAAAGGGCGTCAAGGATCTGCTACAGGAAGAACTTTAATAATGTCACCTTTAATGGTTGCAGCTTCTGCTGTAACAGGAAAAGTTTCAGACCCAAGGGAGGTGTTTAGTATATGAGCGCAAAAATTAATAAATTTATTGGACTTGGTTTAGTTATTAAAGGCGAAGATATTGATACTGATCAAATAATGCCAGCAAAGTTTTTAAAATGTTTAGACTTTGAAGACTTAGGTAGATATATATTTTTTGATATTAAAAAACAATTTAAAGGAACTCATCCTTTAGATAATCCAAAGTATAATGATGCTGAAATTTTAATTGTTAATTCTAATTTTGGTTGTGGGTCCTCAAGAGAACACGCTCCACAAGGTTTAAAAAGATATGGGTTTAAGTTTATTATTGGAGAGTCTTTTTCAGAGATTTTTTATAAAAATTCTCATTCTATTGGAATGCCTTGTTTGATTTTAAATAAAGATCAGATTTTAAAAATTCAAGATTATATACAAAAAAATCCAAACTCAAAAATAGAAATTAGTATTGAAAAAACTAGTATTAAAATTGATAAAATGAGTTTTAATTTTATAATCGATAAGACTTCTAAATTACAATTTATTAATGGAGATTGGGATTTGTTAAAGAATTTATATAGTAATCTTAAAGGTATAGAGAAAAAAAGATTGGAACTTGAATATCTTCATTTTTAAATTTGTTTAAGAATTTTAAAATATATACAATTAATAAATGCAAGAAGTAAAACAAACTAGAAAGACTTTTGTAAAATCACTATTAGGACTAACTAGTTACTCTCTTATTTTTTCCTCTGCTAGTAATAAGTCAGGATATGAAAAAAAATGGGGAACGCATCAAAACCCTTCATATAAATTTAAAGATATCGGAAGTTTTGTTTTAAAGTCTGAGTATCTTAAAAAAAGATTTAAAATAGTTAATCAGGGAAATCAGCTAATTTCTATTCAAAAACAATTAGAAAATACAGATATTAATAAAAGTTTAAACACTTTTAAAAATAGATATTCTAAGCAGCAAGTATTACAAAAAGAATTTAATAAGCTATTATATTTAATAAAAAATGAAAGTACTAAAGTAAATTTAAAAAGAGCTCAAGAGTTTGAGGTTAGTAGTCAGATTAGCTTAGAAAATCCAGAAGAATTTGCAATTGAGTTATTTAATAGTTTGTTAAATAAACCTTTACCAAAATTAAATATAACAAAAATTAAAAAAAGGAGTAGTCGTAACGCTTTTAAACTTAAAAAAACTGCAAATGGCTATAATGATAGTAAACAAGAAGAGATTGCCTATCTTTTTAGATCTTTTATAGAGAATATCTTTACTATTTCTCACGAAATTGGGCATCAGATTAATAACCAGTTTGAAAATGACAGAAAAAAACGAGGTGTTTTTGAGGTTATGATTTTAGAAGAAGCTTGCGCTTATGTTGCAAGCTTTATTTTTTTAAATAGTATTAACGATCAAGAGTTAAAAGATGTAGCGCTTGATTACTATTATCAAAATATAGAGTTCCATTTTGATAGGTTCTTAAACAGTACTGATTTAAAAAGACAAGAAATGAAAAAAGAAAAAAAAGCGCACCCATTTGCGGTTGCATTAGCTTTTTATATGTTACATAGAAATGATAACCCCGTTCAGGTTTTTAGTGAACTTGCCAAAGCTAAAAGCCTTCCAGTATCTATTAAAGACTTAGAAAAAGAATTTGAAGTTATTTCTGATAAAGAGTTAGTTAAAATTAAAGAAAGAGTAAATTTATTATAAATTAAAAGTAGAAAAAGTAGAAAAAGTAGAAAAAGGAATAAAAAAATAAAAGAAGCAAAATGATAGTTAGTAAAAGTAAAGTAGAATTAATTAAACCTCTAAAAAACAGTTGTTTAGCTGCAGTAGTATCATTTACATCATTATTTTCAGGCTGCGTAACTAATTTTCAGTATAAAAAAGACTTTGGAACCTTGTCTTCTCCAAAAATAACTTTTAAAAATGGACTTTATTATCCTGCTGTAAACTTAGATTTCAAATCTGACTTTAAAAAATTAAATGAGATGAAAAAAAAGATTTATGCTTTAGATTTAAAAACAGATTCATATATAAAAGGAACTAGTCAATTTTATGAAGCAAAAAATGAACTTATCTTAAAAAAACAAGATTATGAAATATTTAAAGCAAATTTTGAAATAAATGATGGAGCATTAAGAAGAATAGATTTAAAATACTCAGATATCTCCGCATTAGATTTAACAGTGAGAACTTATAATTTAATTCTAAATTCAAAACTGCCAGAGCTAAACTATTATAGCTTAAAAGAAAGATTTAAATTTGAAAATAACTATGCAGTAGGAAAAAATAATGGTCCTAAAAGATCTGTTTATTTTTTAGATAGTAATTTAATTGATACTATTTGTACTATCAGCCACGAAATAGGACATCAAATTAATAATCAAGGAGAAAATAGGCTTAATAGGAGTTATTTTGAAATAGAAGTTTTAGAAGAGTCTTGTGCATATTTAGCAAGTTATATTATTGCAATAAATATTGAAAATCCTGAAATTAGAGAAGCTTCTGTAAAATATTTTATTTCTGATCTCTATTCAACTTTAAAAAATAATTACACTCAAAAAGAAGCTAATAGCTTAGCTCATCATTATGGAATGCTGCTATGTTTAGAATTTTTAAATAAAGAGCAAGATCCTTACCGCGCTTTTAAGATATTATCTACATTACCTGACTTAAGTAGTTTAAAATATTATAAAAAATAGTAATAATTTAAATAGTAAATTGTTTAAAATAATTGACTAAGAATCACTTCTTGATAATCTGTGTTATTATGATGAATCAAGATACAAGTATTCAAAGGGACCCGAATCAAAAAAAGGAATTACAGAATCAGCTAATTACAAATTTACTTAGCTATAAAGACACTAGCAAAAATCCTATATCAAAAGAAATATTAAAGGGTTTAGTAGATAAAATTACTGTAGATAAATTAAGAAAATTAAAAGAAATTGGGTATATAGGAGCAGACCCAAAGGTTCACAGCGAAATTTTGTTAAAAGTTTTATCTTCTACTACTGATAAAGACGGGGGTATTGATAAAGAAAAGCTTAATAAATATTTAGCAAAATTATTAAAATTTAAAGGAGCTGTTGGTGAATTAAAAGTTATATTAAAAACTATTTCAACAAAAGAAGATTCTTATGATCTTGATTTGATTGCTCAAAATATTACAATTCAAAGAGTTAATTTTTTATTTCCTGACAAGACCGAAAGTAAAGTGATAACTGAATTAAGAGCTATTGCTGAACTTAATGATGTTAAGAGTAAGTCATCTTCTGGAATTGATGTTAAATCTCATGTTTTTGTAGTTAAAGATAATGAGCTTAAGCTATTGCCAATTGTAATCGGTCCAGTAAGTATTGAGAGTTTTATAGATTTCTTTGAAATTGATGGTATCGATAGGAAAGAATTAAAGGCAGAAGATGTTCATAACAAAATAGTCAGAAATATTTTAAGACCTGGTTTAATTGGTGATCAAAAAGCAGAAGATGCAAAAAAAGCAGCAAATAAAATAGATGAAATTACTAAAGATATTACTGAATATGATTCAGAGTTAATTAAACATTTTTCTCTAGGTTTATTAAAACAAGATTCAGGAAATATTTTTAATTGGTTAAAAGATAAATATCATACAGAAAAGTTGCCAAATAAGTTGATAAAACCATATCAAGCTGTTTTTTTAAATGATGGTGATTTAAATGAGGATTATCAAGAAAGTTTTAATAAAATAAAAGAATATTTGCTTCAACACTTTCCAATACAAGTTAATAGCATTACTGATTTAGTTAGTAATGATTTAAAAGCATTCAAAACGCTAAGTGAAGATGATGAATATAAAGAAAAATATTCAGATTTAAAAAGAATATTTTTTGAAGTGAAAAAATTAACGGATTCTGGCGAGCAAACAACTACTTTAGGTAAAATACAAAATATATTAACTACAAGTTCTGTTTATGACTTTAGAAAAGATTATCTAAAAAGAGAGACTTTAAAATATTCTTCTAATCAAGAGATATTTGAAGCTATAGAATTTTTTAAAGAGTTTTTTAAGGACTCGGGTCTTACAAGTAGAGCAACTATTGGCAAACTTGAGACAACAATTCTTTTAAGCCTTAAAGATCATCCGTATTTGATAACAGTTGCAGAGTTTAAAAACGTATTAAAAGTAATTACGGATTTATCTTTTTCTGAAAAAGAAGATATTTTTTCTTCAATGTCTATTCAAGATTTTAATCAGACAATTCCAGATTTTATAAAAGTATTTAGAAAATTAAAAGCAGTATCAGAAAATAATCTTAGGTTTAATAATGAAAATTTATTTAATTTAGAAGATGATATTTTCGATGACAAGACTTATATAATAAGCGCTTCTGCTTCATCATTTATATTTACATCAGAAATAGAGCAAGAATTACTTTCACAGTTAAAAGATCTTGATTTAAATCAGGAATATTTTCAGTATATACCGCCTAATAGAGGGGATAAAAATAAACGCAGAATTGTAATTAATGAATACTTTAAACTAGGATTAATTAACCCAGCTACTTTGAAATTAATTAAAAATACTTTAGAGCATAAAAAAGAAGCTGCAAAATTTTTAAAAGAAAAAACAGAAGAATCAAAATCAGATACTGAGCTAGGTACTATAGGTAAGATTGAAAAATATAACCAAGAAATAAAAAAATACAAAAAGAAAATAGATCAATATTTTAATTTTGATGAGGTTCACTATAATAAAAATAGTTTTATTGATTTAGGCTTAAATAATGTTTTCCCATACGAGGATAAGTTCTCTGATTTATCTAAAATATCTCACTGGCTAACGAAAGGTTTTCCACTTAGAAATCAAGATTATGAATTATTAAAAGAGACTTATCAATTAATAAAAGAAATAGAAAATGAATGGATAGAAGTTATTAGCTGGCGTTTAAATGAAGATCAGTTAAAAGGATTAAGCCCTGAAGTCTTTTTAAACTATTACATTGAGAATCTTGGTAATTTTTGTTTTGCACAAAAATATTCTATAAATGGAGAGTCCGAAGTTGAAATTAGTGAAGAATTAATTTGTAATGGTTTAGAGTTCACTAAATATGATGATCAATTAAAATACTTAACACCAAATTTTAATAATCTATCAATGATAATGAGCATTGATGAAAAATACATTTCATTAATTAATTCTAAATTTCCTGACCACCTAGATCAAGAAAATTTATTAACATCAGTAATTACTAAAAAGGCAGATAGATACCCACATTTCAACTTGTATAGAAAGAATAATACTTTTTTTCTAAGAGAAGATTTAGATTTAATCAGTTAAGTTTTTTGATAAAACTTTACTAATAATTTTAGTACTGTTAATTAGTACATCATCACTAGCACCTAAGCTAAATCTAAGAACTTGCTGCTTATGATCCCAGTCTTGGTCTAATCCTGGAAAAAAAACCGACCCAGGAACGCAAAGTAAAGAATTTTCTTTTAATATATTATAAAACTTACGATCATTAAATTTTGGATGATCAACCCAAAGCCAAGTAAATAAACTTCCTTCTGCTTTATGAACATACCAGTTAATATTTGAAGGTAGATTTTCTTTTAAAGCGGAGTTAAATAAATCAGATTTCTTCTTATAATATGGGCTCACAACTTTATTTGATAATTTTTCTAAGCTCCCGTTTTTAATAGCTAATCCTGCTAAATATTGCCCCATTCGAGATGAATGAATGGACATATTTGCGTGAAATGCAGAAAGATATTTTAAATACTTTTTATCTCCAATAACAATTCCAACTCTTTCTCCAGGAAAGCCTGTTTTTGATAAAGAAAAACAATAGATAGTATTTTTTGTAAATGGAAATTTAATATCTTTAAAACATAAATTAGGAAACGGAGGAGCATAAGCAGAATCAATTATTAGTGGAATATCTGTGTCTTTAACTAAGTTTACTAAAAAATCTAATTCGGTATCAGAAACTACATTCCCTGATGGGTTTGTTGGCCTACTTAGCATAACTGCAGAAATTTCAGGAGTAAGTTTAATATCATTTATATTTAAATTATATTTAAACTCATTTTGATTTTCAAATTTTTCTACTATTGGTTTATATGCTTTAAAAGAATTTTCTAAAAGTGAAACTCCAGAGTAACCTGTGTATTCAGGGGAAAGTGGGAGTAGTATTTTTTTTCTTCCGGATTCAAATTCTCCTGAAAAAATATTTGATAAATAAAAATATGCTGTTTGAGTTCCATTTGTAATTAAGACATTCTCCTTACCAATATCAAAATTATATTTTGAATTAAATAACTCTACTACAGAATCAATTAGTAATGGATGCCCTGAAGATGGACCATATCTTGAAAAACAATTAATAAACTCATCAGTATGTAAATTTTCTTTAATCAGTGATGTCCAGTTGTTAGCAACTTCAGGTAGTATCGCAGGATTCCCAGCGCTAAGGTTATGCCAATTTTTTGATGTATCAGAAAGAGCCGTTTGAATATCAGACATAATATCTCTAACCCCTGATAACTTATTCATTTTATTGCCAATTTTGCTTACATATTCACTCATATTAAATTATCTATAATCTTATCTGTTATTTCTTTTGTTGATAAGTAAGTTCCTGTTGATGATATATCAATAGTTCTTGAGTCGCTAGAAATAACTTTTTCTATAGCTGTAAATATCGATTTAGCTTCTTTATCTAGATTAAAAGAATATTTTAACATTAATGCCGCTGATAAAATTTGAGCTATAGGGTTAGCAATTCCCTTTCCTACTATATCTTGAGCAGACCCGCCGCTTGGTTCATACATATTAAAATTATTATCAGAAAAACTTATTGATGGACATAGTCCTAAAGACCCAGGAAATACTGACGCTAAATCAGATAAGATATCTCCAAACATATTACTTGTTACTATACAATCAAAATTAAATGGTTTTGTTATTAACTGCATAGCGCAGTTATCAACAAGCATATCTTGGTATTCAACTTCAGGGTATTCCTCTTTAACTTCATTAAAAATTTCTCTCCAAAGAACAGATGTATCTAAAACGTTTGCTTTATCAACAGAGGTTAATTTTTTATTTCTCTTTAATGCAGTTTTAAAAGCTGTATGAGCAATTTTTCTTATACATTCTTCTGTATAAAAAGCTTGGTCGTAAGCAATTTTTTTTCCTGATACTTGTATAGTTTTATGTTCTCCAAAATAAATATCTTCAGATAACTCTCTTATAATTAAAATATCAATTCCTTTTTTAACTATTGATTCTTTTAAAGGACAGATATCAATTAATTCAGGATATACTTTAATTGGTCGAAGATTTGTATTAAAATTAAAATGTTTTCTTAAGCTAAGTATCGAATTTTTCTCACAATTTTTCCATTTAGGGTTTTGTTGATCAGAGACTGGACCTCCTACAGAGCCAAATAAAATAGCGTCAGTTTTTGAAGCTTTTTGGAGTGTTTCTTGAGTTAGATGAGATTTGTATTTATCAAAAGAGGCTCCTCCAACTAAAAGATGTGTATAGTTAATTTTAAATGAATAGATGTTTGAAATAGAATCTAAAACTTTAATTGCTGATTCCATCACTTCAGGGCCGATTCCGTCTCCAGCCATAATAGAAATATTAATTTGTTTCATTAAAAAACTTTAATATAAATAACTAGTTTATAAAAGTTACTTTATTTATAACATCATATTTTAATAATTCTTTTATTAAAGCTTCTTTATATTTATTTATGTTAGAATCATTTTCACGTTTTAGTGCAGGTACACCTTGTTTGGATGTTTCTTTAATATCTACAACTATAGTTTCATTGTTTGAGTTATAAGTTGCATAAAATTTTAAAGCAATAAATGTTTCCAAAAACTCTTTTAATTCAAGAGTTGAATACTTAGTATTTTTTTCGATAAATTTATTTATTGATTCCCCCACAGTAAGTTCAAATTTATCTTTAGAATGAAAGAATAAAAACCCATCTTCAGAATCTTTTTTACTTATAGAAAAAATTTTTTCTATAGTTATTTCTTCTTTTTTTGGTTCTACTGCAAACATTTATTAATTATACATAAATAAAGTTTCTTAAGAAAATTTTTATTTATAAAGGTTTAGATGTTTTTAAATTTGTAGAAATTACAATCCCTATTGCCATAAACCCAAAAGCTAAGATGCTGTAAATATTTAAGTTTTCATCTAAAAATAAGACAGAAAGCAATATCATTAAACTTGGCTCAAGAACTCTAATTTTCGCTTGGTTTTTTAAGTCAACAAAATTTAAAATCCATCTTCTATAAATAAATAAAAATATTCCGCAAAGAGTAATTAAATTAATAAATGGAATTAAGTCTTTATAATTTAAGATCTGTTTAATCTCAAAGTTAACTTCAAAAACTTGTGCATATATACAATAGAAGATACCGCATATTAAAGAAGACCAGAGGGTAATTTGCTTAGCTGTTGCTCCAGATTTAATACATTTTTTATCATATATAGTCATAAAAATTCTAAAAAAGACTGACAATATTATTAGATATGTCCCTAAATGATTAAATAAATATATAGGATTCTTATCGGCAGCTATTTCATATTTAAATAAAAATAAAATTACTAAACCAAGAGTGCTAATAAATATTCCAGCTATTTCTTTTTAAGTTTATTTGTTCATTTTTATGAAAATATTTTATAATTAAAATTTCAGCTATAGGGGAAAAGGCTCTAATAATGGATACCAGATATAAAGGAGTTATTACCAATGCATATAGCGCAAAGAAATTACCTAAAAATTTAAAACTCGAAGAAGAAAATAAATACAAGTTTTGTTCTTTATTTTTACCAACTAAAGATTCTTTATTATAAAAAATAAGTAGAACTACAAAAATAGTTAAAAATAAATATCTTAAATAACCAAGGTGCCCTAGTTCCCAGTTGCCATTAAAAGCAACTTTAAGAGACAAAGCAGCTAGTGCAGTTAAAAAATATGTTGATAGAATATAAATGTATTGATTTAGGGTACTTATTAGCCAAACCTTTTAATAATTTATATTTCTAATTATGAAATTGCTTTTAAACACTTAATTCTTTTAATTTTATTTTGAATAAAAATAGCTGAAGCAGAATTTGCATCTTCATTTAATAATTCTTTTTCTAAATCATCAGTACTTTCGTTAACTAAATCATCTCCAGGATAATTTACAGCATCAGCTAAAATCGTCATTTTATTATCATTAAAACTAACAAAACCCTCTGATACAATTAACTGCAAAGTTTCACCATTCTCTTTATTAAACTCAACAAGTCCTGTTCCTAAGATACTGCAATAATTTGCATGATTATCAAGAACATCAATTTCACCATCTTTACTTGGAAGTTTCACATCATCAGCCTTAGTTGCAACTACTAAACCTGATGTTGTGTATATTTCTAAATCATACATAATTAAATGTCCTTAAGCAGCTTTAGTAACTAACTCTTCAGCTCTTTTTATTGCTTCTTCAATAGTTCCTACAAGATAAAAAGCCATCTCAGGTAAATTATCGTGTTTGCCTTCTAAGATTTCTTTAAATCCTCTAATAGTATCTTCTCTTTTTACAAATACTCCAGGAGTTCCTGTAAATTGCTCAGCAACAAAAAATGGTTGTGATAAGAATTTTTCAATTTTTCTAGCTCTTGCAACTGTTAACTTATCTTCTTCAGATAATTCATCCATACCTAAAATTGCAATAATATCTTGCAAATCTTTATACTTTTGAAGAATTTGTTGAACTGATCTTGCTACATTATAATGCTCATCACCAACAATTTCAGGATCTAAAATAGTTGAAGTTGAAGTTAATGGATCAACAGCAGGATAAATAGCTTTTTCAGCAAGTGATCTACTAAGTTCAGTCGTTGCATCCAAATGTGAAAATGTTACAGCAGGAGCTGGATCAGTATAATCATCAGCAGGAACGTAAACAGCTTGAACTGATGTAATTGAACCTTTATTTGTTGATGTAATTCTTTCTTGAAGTTCACCCATATCTGTTGCTAGTGTTGGTTGATATCCTACAGCAGATGGCATACGACCAAGTGTTGAAGAAATCTCAGAACCAGCTTGTAAGAATCTAAAGATATTATCAACAAATAATAATACATCTTTTCCCTCTTGATCCCTAAAGTATTCTGCAGCTGTTAAAGCAGATAATGCTACTCTAAATCTTGCCCCTGGAGGTTCATTCATTTGACCGTAAACAAGAGCAGTTTTATCTAAAACTCCAGACTCTTTCATCTCGTGCCAAAGATCATTACCTTCTCTAGTTCTTTCTCCTACTCCAGCAAATACTGAGTTCCCACCGTGTGCTTTAGCGATATTATTAATAAGTTCCATAATAATAACAGTTTTTCCAACTCCAGCTCCACCAAATAGTCCAATTTTCCCACCTTTTAAGTATGGGCAGATTAAATCAAGAACTTTAATACCTGTTTCTAAAACTTCTTTTGAAGATGCTTGATCTTCAAAGCTAGGTGCTTCTCTATGAATCGGCCAGGTTGGTGCATCAACAGGTCCTAACTCATCAACAGGACGTCCAACAACATCAAGGATTCTTCCAAGTGCTTTTTCTCCAACAGGTATTTGAATTGGTGAACCTGTATCTTTAACATCTTGTCCTCTAACTAAGCCTTCAGTTGAGTCCATAGCGATACATCTAATCATGTTATCACCTAAATGTTGAGCAACTTCTAATATTAAGTTGTCTTCTTTATCATCAATAGCTTTGTTTGTAGTTACAACAGCATCATAAATAGCTGGCAGGCCATCTTCTGCTTTAAACTCAACATCTAAAACAGCTCCTGTAATTTGAACTATTTTTCCTATTCTTTTAGTTGTCATTTTTTCTCCTATAAAATTTAATCTTGAGCTTGCGCTCCACCTAATATATCTAATAATTGCGATGTAATATTTGATTGTCTTAATTTATTCATTTTTAATGTTAATGTATCAACTAAGTCCCCAGCATTATTTGTAGCTGAGTCCATAGAAGTCATTCTTGCTGCGTGTTCACTAGCTTTAGAATCAAGTCCTGCTTGGACTAATCTAGTTTTTAAAATTCTAGGAATTAATGCAGTAAAAACTGTTTCAGCATCTGGTTCAAATAAAGTATCTTCTTCTTTTTCTGCAACATCTGGTGCTGTCATTGGAAGTATCATTTCTGAAACTGCTTTCATTGAAAGTGCATTTTTAAATTTTGTAAAAATCATATAAACTTGATCATATTTATTACTAACAAAATCAGTTTCAATATCAGCAAATAATTCATTAATCGGCCATTCTGCAATATCATCAGGCATTGCTTTTTTACATTCTAAAAAAGAATATCCTTTTGCTTTAAAATGCTCTGATGGTTTTTTACCAAGTAATATAGAATCAATATTAACTTCAGGATTTCTAGCTTTTAAATCCATAATTAATTTATCAGTTTCTCTATTAACGTTTGAATTATAAGACCCAGAGAGTCCTCTATCAGCTCCGATAATAAGTATTAAAGCATTATCTAGCTTAGGACTTACTTTCATTAAAGGATGAGATATATCAGTTTTTTTAATCTCAGATTGAAGAGCAGAAAGCATATTAATTAAACTTTCAGTATACCTACCACTCTCTCCTTTTGCATCTTGAGCTTTTTTTAGTTTCGTTGCAGAAACAAGCTTCATTGCATAAGTAATCTTTTTCGTATTTTTAACAGATTTAATTCTGCTTTTTATATCTCTTATTCCAGCCATAATTTATGCCGCTGATAAAACGTTATTTTTTGTTTCAGATTTACCTGAACTTTCAAGGTTAATATTTGAATTAGTCTTAAATTCCTCAGTGAATTCACCAATTAATTTAGAAACATTTGCTTGTTCATCTTTTTCCATTTTTCCAGTTGAAACAATTTTTTCAAGTATTTCATTATGGTTACTTCTAAACCAATTATGAAGTCCTGCTTCATAATCAGATATTTGATTTAATTCAAGTGAATCAGTATGTCCATCAGATACTGCTAAAATAGACATAATTTGAAGTTCAGTACAAACAGGTTGATATTGTTTTTGTTTAAACATTTCAACATATCTATCACCTTTTGAAAGAATTGATTTAGTTGTTTCATCTAGATCAGATCCAAACTGAGAAAATGCTTGAAGTTCTCTGTACTGAGAAAGTGAAGATTTAATAGTTCCAGCAACTTTTTTCATTGCTTTAATTTGAGCAGCCCCACCAACTCTTGAAACAGATAAACCAACTGATACAGCAGGTCTAATCCCAGAGTTAAATAAGTCAGACTCTAAAAAGATTTGACCATCTGTAATTGAAATTACATTTGTTGGAATATAAGCTGAAATATCTCCTTCTAAAGTTTCAATTACAGGAAGCGCGGTTAAAGACCCGCCGCCTTCTGCATCACTTAATTTAGCAGCTCTTTCTAATAATCTTGAATGTAAGTAAAATACATCACCAGGATACGCTTCACGACCAGGAGGCCTTCTTAGAAGAAGTGACATACTTCTGTAAGCTTGAGCGTGTTTTGATAAATCATCATAAATAATTAAAGCATCTCTTCCTGAGTTCATAAAATGCTCTGCCATTGTGCAACCAGAAAATGGTGCAAAGTAAAGCATTGGAGATGGTTCTGAAGCTGAAGCTGATACAACAATTGTGTACTCTAAAGCACCTGCTTCTTTTAGTTTAGAAACAATTTCTTTTACAGTTGATTTTTTTTGTCCGATAGCAACGTAAACACAATAAACCCCATTACCCTTTTGATTAATAATAGTATCAATTGCAATAGCAGTTTTTCCTGTTTTCTTGTCACCAATTATTAATTCTCTTTGTCCTTTTCCAATTGGAATCATTGAATCAATTGATTTAATACCAGTTGCCATTGGTTGATTAACAGATTGTCTTTTAACAATTCCTGGAGCTTTTACTTCAATTCTTGAAGTTTTAGAAGTTTTAATATCTCCCATTCCATCAATTGGATTTCCTAAAGCATCAACAACTCTACCAAGTAGTTCATCACCGACAGGAACTTCAGCAATTTTTCCTGTTCTTTTAACAGAAAAACCTTCTTTAATACTTCTAGTTTCACCCATAATAACCACACCAACTGAGTTAGCTTCAAGGTTAAGAGATACTCCTTTAATACCATTTTCAAACTCTACAAGTTCTCCTGCAGCAACATTTTGAAGTCCATAAACTTTAGCAATTCCATCATAAACAGCTAGCACAGTTCCTGTTTCAGCAAGTTCTTGAGTTGAGTCAAAGTTACTTATTTTATCTTTAATTATTTTACTAATCTCATCAGCATTTATTGTCATATTTAATCCTAATTAATAAATTGTTGTTTAAATTTTTCTAAAGAGCCTTTAATACTGTTATCTAATACTAAATCTCCAGCCTCTACCACGATACCACCAAGAATCTTGTTATCTATTTCCCAATTGATATTACAATCTGTTTTTAATTCAGTATTTAACTTTTGAATTAATTGATTTTTTTCATCATCAGATATTTCAAATGCAGTAGTGATATTTAAGTTGGTTAAGCTTTTAAGATTTAAGTTTAAAGCTTCAAATTTTTCGTATATATCTTCTAATAATTCAATTTTAGAGTTTTGCGTTAACAGTTTGATTATATTATTAGTTTTAGGGTCGTACTTAAGTTTTTCTAAGATAGCAGTAATAACATTTTGTTTGTCTTCAACTTTAATTAAAGGAGAAGAAATTGAATTTTTTAAAATATCATTTTCATTTAGAATATTAAGAAAATCTTTAATATTTGTTAGAACCTGAGATTGTTCGTTAAAATCAACAGCTTCAAATAGAGCTTTTGAATATTTATTAATGCTTTGTTCTTTTCTATTTGCCATTTATTTCCCAACTATATTATTAAAAAACCCATAAGCCTTTTCTCGTCTATTTTTATCAATTTCAGGGTTATAGTTTTTTGATATTTTTTCTTCTACTTTTTTAAGGATATCGTTAAGAGACTCTTTTTCTAGCCCAGATAAAAGTTTTATTAAATCTTTTTCAGAACCGCTATTAGTATTATTAATAATTTTACTTGATTCCTCTTCTGCAAGTTTTAAAATAGTTTCTTTTTCTTTTTCAGTAGCTTTAGTAAATTTTATTTCAATTTCTTTTAAAACTTTTTCAATGTGATTAAACTCTTCTTTTGTTTCATTTAAAATTTCTTTTGCAGAAGCTATTTTTTCTTTACCATCATTTACGCTTAATGAGATTTGTTTAATTCTATTTTCCCAAAAGATTTTTAAAGGTTTTCTTAGTAGTAAGTAGAAAAAGAAAATAAAAAGTAAAAAATTAACTACAAAATATTTTTTTGGAATAGAAGAACTGGCTGCATACGCATTATTTGATAATAAAATTAATAATATACTTATAATTTTTAACATTCTTAATTAATCCTTATAGTTTTTTCAGGTGTTTGAGTAATTTTATCTGCAAGCAGGTCAACTAGTTTATCTAAGTCTTTTTTCACCTGTTCTTTAGATTTGTTGAAATCTGTAACATTCTTAGCGTTGTTTTGCTCTTTTAATTTTTTTGACTTTTCTTGTGCTAAGTGGATAATATCACTTGCTTTCTTTCTAGCATTTTTTAACTCTTCTTCTTTTTTAATTAAACAGTTTTTAGTTTTTTCATTTTTTTTAGAATTAATAGTCTCTTTAAGTTGATCAACTTCAGACATAATCTCTGTATGTTTATCACCAACTAAGCTAGTTAGTTCTTCTCTTTTCTTATACATTTCAAGGTATGGTTTAACAAAAACTTTTTCATTAAATTTCCAGAAAGAAAAAAATAATAAAACACCTAAAGGTATTAAACTAAATTCAAATTCTGTAATCTGAAAAGTGTTTTCTAAAAAATCACTCATTGTTTTTCCTTTATAAAAGAAAAAATAACAAGTTCCAGCGAGTACGATGAAATAAAATATTTTTGCAGGAATTGTTGATTTTTCTGAGCTTTGGTGTCCCATTTTAGTTTTCCTTAATTTCCTCTGTTTTATATACATTACCTTTAAGAGTAGCGTTCTCTTCTAGGATTAAATTGTCTGTTGTGATGTTCCCATTTACTAGAGAACCATTTTTTAATGTTATATTTTCAGCAGACATCTCGCCCTCAAAGCTTCCTAGTATTACAATATTTTTGGCTTCTAAATTACCACTAAAACTTCCAGACTTATCTATAATAACTGAGTCTTCGCAATTTAATTTTGCTTTAGTGATTTTTCCATTTAAAATTACTGAGGATTTACATTTAACATCTCCAGATATTTGCATATCTTCAGATATATAAGTTATTTGATAGTTTTCAGAGTTTGTATTTTTATCTATCTTGTTATCCATTTAATTAGAGATTTTTGTATTAAATTAGCTATTTTAAGTTTAAAAATCAATAGTTAATAGTTATAATCTATTAAATATTTAAAGATTAATTTTTCAAGTAATTTAGTTTAATTTATCAAATGTTTAAATTAATATATCAATAATTCTATTTAATTCTTCTTTTGAGTAATAGCTTAATTCAATTTTACCAGAATCTGTGTTTTTTTCTTTAATACTGACTTTAGTACCAAATATATTTCTTAATTGGTTTATAATTTCATTTAATTCGCTATTATTTTGCTTCTTTTTAGCTTTTTTATTAGGTTTGTCTTCTGTTAATTTAATATCTCTTTTAACAATAGCTTCTAAATCTCTGATGTTAATTTGATCATTTACGATTTTATTAGCAAGATTAACCTGCGCTTTAGGTTCTTTAATTGTTGTTAATATTTTTGCATGCGCAAAACTTATTTTTTCTAATTCAAGTAATTCTAACACTTCAGGCATTAAGTTTAGAATTCTTAGGTAGTTACTTATTGTTGATCTGTTCTTACCTAGAGTGTCTGCAAGTTCTTGATGAGTGTATTTATAAGAAGAAATTAAATGTTGATACCCCTTAGCTTCTTCTAAGATGCTTAAATCATTTCTTTGAATGTTCTCAAGCATAGCGAGCTCTGAAACTTTTTTATCTTCGTATTCTTTTATAATAACAGGTATAAGTTTTAACTTAGCAATTTTTGAAGCTCTGTATCGACGTTCTCCAGCAATTATAACATATTTTTCCCCAGATTTATTTACTATAATTGGTTGTATTATCCCGTGCGCTTTTATTGACTCTGCAAGTTCATTTAGAAGGTTTTCATTAAAGTTTTTTCTTGGGTTGTTTGGATTTGCTATGATTTTATTTATGTTCACTTCCTGTGGATAAGCTGTTGATAACTTTTTGGTACCTTTTACTACAGTGATATTATTATTTATTTTTTTATCTGGAGTTGAGGTAATTAAAGCGCTTAGTCCCCTTCCTAATCCTTTTTTCTTTGTCATAATTTATCCGTTAATAGTTTGTTCTTCAAAAAAGCTGTTAGTTCTTTCTAGTACTTCTTGCGTTAGTTCACTATAAGCTATAGCCCCTTTTGATTTTGGTGCATAATAGCAAATTGGCATTCCGTGACTTGGTGATTCTGATATTCTTATATTTCTTGGAATTATGCTGTTAAACATTAATTCATTAAAGTATTTTTTTGCTTCTTCTAGAACTTGTACTGATAGATTAGTTCTTGAATCAAACATAGTAACTATTACCCCTAAGATATTTAAGTTAGGGTTTATTGTTGAGTTTACAAATTTAATTGTTTGCATTAGTGATGAGATGCCTTCTAAAGCGTAGTATTCAGCTTGTAGTGGTATAATTAAGCTGTTTGAAGCTGCTAGTGCGTTTAAAGAAAGTAGCCCAGAAGATGGAGGACAGTCTATAATTACATAGTCATAGGTATTTTTAAGAAGTCCTATTTCTGTTTGAAGGATTAGTTCCCTTCCAGGTTTTTTTCCTATCTCTAACTCTATTGAGACTAAATCACTTGATGATGGTGCAATATCTAAATTAGGGAATTCAGTTGATTTAATTATGTCATTTAATGAACAGTTGCTAAAAAATACATCGTACAAATCTACGTTGTCATCTTCTTTTGATCTCATCCCAAGACCAGAAGTGGCGCTACATTGAGGATCTAAATCTATTATTAGAACGCTGTTTTTGTTTTTGGATAGTTCGGCTGCAATGCTAATTGCTGTGGTAGTTTTTGCAACTCCGCCCTTTTGATTTGATATTGATATTACGTAACTCATTGAATTTATTGTATATATATAATTTCTATATTCTATTTTATAGAAAATATTTTTTTTTACAAGCAAATTGTTCCACGTGGAACAATCTAATAGTTTGAACTTGTTGACAGATTAATATTTTACAAATTGTTCCACGTGGAACAATCTAATAGTTTGAACTTGTTGACAGATTAGTATTTTACAAATTGTTCCACGTGGAACAATCTAACTTTAAAATAGTATAGGTTACATTAATCAAACATTGTTATATAATTTACCTAGTAATATTAGTAGCTTACCGCTTTAGGAGGTAAGAGCTATAATAAATTTATAAAAATTTTAGTTTTTGAAACTTCCTGTCGCTTAAAACATCAAAGAAAACATAATACTTTTTTAAAAGGTTAAAGATGAAAACAATTTTAAGTTTAATATTTACTATATTAATTAGTTTAAATTTACACGCAATAACAATAGATGATTTTTTAGGTACTCCTCAATCTGAGTTTACAACTGTAATAGATTCTACTCTGAATCCATACGTAAACTCAAGCACTGTAACACATACAGGCGCAGTCGGAGGAACTAGGTCAATAATCAATACATCATCAAATGTATCTCCACAATTATCAGTAAGTAGGTTCTCTGTAAGCAACGGATCTGTTTTTAGAACTGAAGGTGGAGGATTTTCTGGAGTTGGTTGTATGGTCTGGGATGCTGATGGCTTAGATGGATTAACTGATTATACAGGATTAAATGGTTTAGATTTACAAGCAGATAATGCTACTGCATTTAATATTAGAGTTGTTCAATTTGATTATGCAAATAGTTTTAACACTAGATTAAAATTTAGAGTTTTTGATGCTAGTGATGCTACGGGTGGAACATGGAGTTCTGCTAATTTAGATTTAGCTGAAAATATTTCTTATATACCTTATAGTGGAACAGGGAAATTATTCACAGTACCTTTTGCTAGCTTTACTACTTCTGGTCCAAATGGTGCAACTAATTTTTCTAATCTAGGAGCTATTGAAGTTTGTATAGATACAGAAACTTTTGGTGGAACAAATACAGATTTTATTTTCGATTTACTTAACACAAATGGTGACTGTTCTCACGTTCCAATTGGTGGGGTAGTTAAAGACGAATGCGGAGTTTGTGGTGGTGACAATACAAGCTGTATGGATTGTGAAGAAGATCCAAATGGTACAAAACTACCAGGAACTAGTTGTGATTCAGATCAAGTAGGGCAGTGCTCAGATGCTGTTTATAATGACAATTGTGAGTGTACCCACACTGAACCTAGTTTAGAAATATGCGATTTAATTGATAATGACTGTGATGGGCAGACTGATGAAGAAAATATTTGTCAAGAAACTTGTCCAGAGGGAGAGGTTATTGATAGAAATGGAAATTGTGTAGAATCACCTTGTAGTCATGGAGAGATTATCGATGAAAATGGAAATTGCATAGATTCACCTTGTAATGAAGGAGAAGTTATTGATCAAAATGGGAATTGTATTTGTGAAGATCTTGAAACTTCTTATCTTAACAAACAGTTAGATGGCGGTGCTGATATTCAAAGAAGAATAATTGGAAACATGTCTAAGCTTCTTAGAAGGTATGATAACTCATCTCAAATGAATAGTTATATTAATAATAAGATTTCTAAAGCTGATGAGTTAGAGTCTCAAAATTGGGTTTTTTCTTGGACAATACCATCACTTAGTTCTGCTTGTGTTAAATCTCAAGCTCAGTGTATTGAGCATAGTAATGTTGAAGTAGTTGAAGCTTATGCTGCTAATAACTTAGCTTTATATAAGCTTACTAAAAAAATGTTTAAAAAGGCTTGTAGATTAGGAAATTCTAGGGCTAAGAGAAGAGCTTTAAGACTTAGAAATAAAGCACAAAGCGTTATGGAACAAAATGAAGATACTCTTGATTTAATTCCAAAAGTTCAAATAGTTTGTTTAGATAATTAAGGAGATAGTAATGATAATGAAAATGATAAAAGGTATTTTACTAAGTATAGTAATTTCACAGGTTTCCTGGGCAATTACAATTGAAAGTTTTCAAGATGGATTTCAATCTCTTGATACTTTTGTACTCGATACAAGCTTATTGCCGATAACTGATACAGATGAAACTGCATCAACATCTTCAATGGGTGGTTTTAGAAATATAACTCAAACAACAAGTCCTACTGCTGTTTTAGCATCAGATATGGGGTTGAAGATTTTAAATGGAAAAGCTTCAATTTATAATGGTGGAACAATGACAAGTGTTACTTGTATGATTTGGGATGCTGATAACTTACCAGGAGTTACTAACTATGCAGGTCTAGGAGGAGTAGATTTACTTTCTGGTAATGCGTCGCAGTTTGAAATTGAAGTTTCATCTTTTGATAAGCCTCTTGATAAAAGTGCAGTATTTGAATTAAAAGTTTGGGACGCATCAGACTCAACTGGGGATACTTGGAGTTTTGGTTCAAGTGTACTTTATACAGATATAATTTATGGAGTTGATGCTCCCCATACTTTATTCCTAAACTTTAATTCATTTGCAACTTTTGGACCAAACGGTGCTGCTGATTTAACAAATGTAGGAGCAATAGAGCTATGCTTAGATACTCATAGAAATAATGCAGAAGACGTTGATATAGTTTTAGAGTACTTTGGAACTGATAGTGATTGTGAGCATATTCCTGATAAACCAGGCGCTGTAATTGATGATTGCGGAGTTTGTAATGGTGATAATGGATCTTGTATGGATTGTAATAATGAGCCAAATGGTGATTACGTTCCAGGTTCAATGTGCCAAACAGGGGAGCATGGAGTTTGTGCTAACGGTAAGTTAAACACTTCTTGTGAATGTATTGCTAACCCATCATCAACAGAAGTTTGTGATGAATTAGATAATGACTGTGATGGACAAGTTGATGAAAGATTTGACGGGGCTGAAGATGGTTCTGTATGTATTCCGTGCGATCCAGTTGATAATACACCACAATCTTATGCACTTGATGGTTATGCAAATGAGCTTAATCAGATAATGAAAAAAGTTGGATATTCATTAAAATTTGAATCTAATAAGAAATCTGATAAGAAATTAGTTAAACAATTAAATAAGTTAGCTCAAGATGCGTACGTTCAAGCTTGGAAAATTTCTTGGAGTATACCTGCTCAAAGTTATAGTTGTCCTTTAAGGTCTTCTTGCCAAGTAATGAGTGTTGATACTGAAATTGCAGCTTATACTGAAAGTGTAAATACGATTATTGAATCTACTAACGTTCTTTTAGCTAAACTTAAAAAATATAATAAAAAGAAGTTTAGAAAATTAAGCTCTAAGCTTGCTGAGCTTATAAAGTCTAACGAAAGTTTAGTTTCTAGTTTAAATACCTCTTATACAGTTTGTAAGTAAAAGTATTTTTAAAACTTAAAAAAGGCTAAGTGGCATTTTGCTGCTTAGCCTTTTTTTTATTTAATTTATCATAAATAGCAATTCTTAGTATGTCTTTTTTTTGAATGTATGAACCTTCCCACTCTTTAATTTGAACATCATTTTCTCTTTGAATTTTGTGTCTTAAGTTTTTAGGTAAGATTTTATATATGAATTTATCAAAGGGGGTAGAATGATTAATTATTACTGCAAGTATTTTAGTTTGAAAATTTAATTTAAGATCATTTTTAAGTATTTTAACTACTTTATTTAATAGCTCATCTGAAAAATTATTATTTTCTAAAAAACTTTTAGCTTCAGATAAGTTTATTTTTTTATTAAAAATTAATTTAAATAACTTTTTAGTGTTACTTTGAGCTAATTCTGCTTGTTTTTTATGATTAACTAAAAAGCTCTCATATGTATCAACTTTATTAATATCTATACCAATTTGATCTAAGGCTTCTTTATATTCTTTAAAATTAAGAGATTCTGAGATAACTTTTAAATCTTTAGGTCTAAAACGATATAAAGTACGTGCTACAGATTTTAAGCGCGCATTCTCGTTAATTTGTCTATCAAATTTATGATATCTATTAATACTATTATAAATAGCAATTGTTAACTCTGAATTAGGTTTTTGTTCAGGATTAAAGCTAGGTTTAGTAAATATTTCAGCTAGATTTGATTTAATATTATCAGCTGAAGTGAAAAAAAGAATTTTAGAATCTAAAATTGCAAAAACTCCTAATGCTTTTGAAAGACTTTTTTTTGTTTTAATATTTTCAGGAAGTTTTTTAATTTCATCTGATAAAAATAAATTTGGACGTGGGGATACTCTTCTCTCAATTTGTTCTTTAGTTAAAGATTCTCTTTTTTTTAGTTCTATTTTTTTTGCAGCATTAATTTCATATTCCTTAATTTTTTGTTCATAGGTATTAACTGTTTCTAAAACAGTTAAAAGCTCAGTAATTATTTTATCGTTATGTTTTTTAATAGAAAAAACAGTTTGTTTTTCAAAGTATTCTTTGATATCTAAAATTGATTTTTTTAAATTTTGATATTCTTTCTCTTTAATTTCATTAGTATCTATTTTTTTACAAGCTTTAGAAGTTGATTCAATTAATTTTATTATTTTTCTTTGAAATATTTTTTCTAAAAAGCTTCTATCTTGGTTTGTTAGAGTTCTGCTACTAGGAAGCTGATCTGAAACATTAGTAGTTTTTCTTTTCTTTGATTTATTAGAAATACCTACATAAGCACTGGGTCTAGAAATTGTTAATTCAGGTACTGCTTCTTTACTTTGAAAATTCATAATTACAAGTAGTATAATAGAAAATCAATTCTTAAAAAAATAATTTTTTTAAATAAGTATTTGATTTTATTATAAGAATGTAGTATTTACAGTAATTAGTTCTTAAAAAGCAGAAAATGGTACATTATTTATTAATTCTTATATTTTTTTTAAACTATAATATGAATGCAGAAAATCTAAATTCAAAGGCTTATTTTGCAGGTGGCTGTTTTTGGTGTGTTGAAGAATGCTTAGAAAAATCAGCTGGGGTTAGTTCTGTAATTTCTGGTTATATTGGAGATGAAAAAGAAAAGCCAACATATGAAAAAGTATCTAAACATAAACTAAAGTACCGCGAAGCTGTTTTAGTAAATTATGATAAATCTAAAATTTCTTATCAACAATTAACAGCAGATTTTTTAAGATGTATAGACCCAACAGATTCAAAGGGACAATTTTTTGATAGGGGGTTTATTTATGAACCTGTTATATTTTTTGAATCTGAAAATCAAAAAAAAAGCAGCTTAGCTTTAATTAAAGATTTAAATAAAAGTAAATTATTTAAAAAAGATGCCAAGGTTAAGTTAGAGAATTTTTCTAAGTTTTATCAAGCTGAAAAATATCATCAAGATTATTATAAAACTAATAAACAAAATTATAATAATTATAAAAAGGGGTCAGGGAGAGCCGATTTTATAAATAAATATTTTAAAGAATTTAAATTTAGTTTTGAAAATTAAAAATAAGTTATTTGTTAAATTCGCTCATTAAAAATGTTTCAATAAATTTATCTAATCCACCATCAAGAACCGCGTCAACATTTCCAGTCTCATAGCTAGTTCTTAAGTCTTTAACCATTTTATAAGGATGAAGAACATATGATCTTATCTGACTTCCGTAATCAACAGCCTTTTTTTCTCCTTTAATTTCAGATAGTTCCGCAGCTTGTTCTGCTTTTAACAGTTCATAAAGCTTAGATTTTAAAATTTTCATACAAGATGCTTTGTTTTTATGCTGGCTTCTTTGAGTTTGGCAAGTAGCAACAGTTTTAGTTGGAATATGAGTTATTCTTACAGCAGAATCTGTTTTATTAACATGTTGTCCCCCGGCACCTGAGGCTCTATAGGTATCAACTCTTAAATCTTTTTCATCTATTTCAATATTAATTTCATCATCAATTTCAGGAGTTATTGATACTGATGCAAAAGAGGTGTGTCTTCTAGAATTAGAATCAAAAGGGGAGATTCTAACTAAGCGATGAACTCCTTGTTCGGACCTGAAAAAACCATAGGCATATTCTGCTTTAACTAAAATTGTTGCAGATTTAATTCCAGCTTCTTCTCCAGCATTATATTCTAAATGCTCTACTTCAAAATTCTTTTTTTCACAGAATCTTAAATACATTCTAAGAAGCATTAATGCCCAGTCTTGAGCTTCAGTTCCACCTGAACCGCCATTAAATTCAAGAATAACATTTGATTTATCAAACTCTCCATTCATCTTACAAAGAAACTCTTCTTGGTTTAATAACTCATCAGTTTTGATATATAAATTAACAGCTTCAAGTTTAAATTCCTCATCCTCTTTAGAAAATTCAATAGTAGTTTCGAAGTTCTCAATGTTTTCAGTTATTTTTTTAATCTTTGCTATTTTCTTTTCTAATACAGATTTTTCTTGAAGTATTTTTTTTGCTGTTTCTGGGTTGTCCCAAATAGAATCATCATTGGAATCTTGTAACAGTTTGTTATAATTAGTTAAAGTTTGATCAAAGTCAAAGAAACTCCTTTAAAGTAGTTATTCTTTTATTAAGAGTTTCTACTTTATCTTTAACAAAACTATAATCGATTATATCTGTCATTTTTTATATTCCTCTTCCTATTCCAGTATAACTTATATTTTTTAAATTACTTTGATTAATACAATTTCTTCCATCAACAATTAATTTTAAATCAGTTTTATTAAAATCAAAATTTATAATTTGATTATGATTTGTTGCTATTACTACAGCAGTTTTATTTTTTAACGCATCTTCTAAAGAATCTGATTTATTTTTTTCATTTACAAAAGGATCATAAGTTTCAACATTTGCTCCCCATTCAATTAATAGTTTCTCAATCTTTAATGCAGGACTCTCTCTTAAATCTCCAACATTTGCTTTATAAGATAATCCGTAAAGAAGTATGTTTGTATCTTTAATAGATAAAGATAATTTATTTAATTCTTTTACTAATAAATTAATAGTATACTCAGGCATACTTTTATTAACATCTCTAGCTTTTTTTAAAAATTCGTGATTAAAACCACTTTTTTCAGCTCTAGATATTAAATAGTAAGGATCAACAGGAATACAATGTCCACCAACTCCGCACCCAGGATAATGCGCTAAAAAAGCAAAAGGTTTGTTTGACGCCGCAGTAATAGTTTCAATTAAATCAATGCCTAACTTATCAAAAGACTGCGCTAATTCGTTAACAAAAGCTATATTTACGTCTCTAAAGGTGTTTTCAATGATCTTTGTAGCTTCAGCAATTTTAACTGTGCTTACTTCATTTACTTTTGCATTTAAAAAACTTCTATAAAAATCTGCTAAAAATTTAGTATGTTCTTTATTTAATGATCCAATATTTCTTGGGATATTATAAACATTCCATTTAGGATCTCCTGGATTAATTCTTTCAGGACAATGCGCTAATCCAAAATCAGAACCAGCTTTTAAATTGCTAACTTCTTCTAATAAAGGTTTAATTATTTCTTCACATACTCCAGGATTAATTGTTGATTCAATTATTATATGCGAGTCTTTTGTTAGTAACTCAGCTACCATTGATGATGCTGATTTTAAAGGTTTTAAGTTTGGTAGAAAGTTGGTTTTAACAGGAGTCGGAACGCAAATAATATATATTTTAGAATTAGTTAAATCAGATTCAGAACAAGAAAACTTCACATTATGATCTAGTAACTCTTTTTCAATATCAGCTTCTTTAAATGGACAAATATTTGAATTTAATTGATCCACTTTATTAGTATCGATATCATAACCAATAACTTCTAAATCTTTATTTTTTGAAGCTGCAATAGCTAAGGGGAGTCCTACGTAACCGAGCCCAATAATTGATACTTTCATAAGTTTCCTTTAATTTAGTAGTTATAGAAAATTATTAGTTTTAAGTAAACAAATCTAAGAAAATATGGGGTCTTACAGGTAAGTTCTTAAATTTATTAGTTTTTTATAGGTTTAAGGGGATATTTATAAGAAATAAATAGTCCTATTTACTTAAAAGATATATTAGCTTAGAAGTGAGTTTTAGAATATGTTGTAATTTAAAATTTAAAGAATAATAAAAATGATGATAAGTAGAAGAACAAAAAATGCTCCTAGCACAAGTTTGCTTTCAAGAAACCAATTTAAATGTTATGCTTTTACTGTAGTAGCTTTTCTTTCAATAGTTACAAGTAATAAAATAAAAGATGTTAATAAGTCAGAACCAGTAACTTCTACTCCAACATTTACAGATATAACTTCTAGTCCAACATTTACAGATATAACTTCTACTCCAACATTTACAGATATAACTTCTACTCCAACATTTACAGATACTAATAAAAAAAGAAATGGTAAGTTAGAACAAGTGGTTACAGAGATATCTACTTTTAAAATTAAATATTTATCTGATAAATTAAGTTCTAAAGATCAATTTGATTTAATAGCAGAAAAACTATTAGATCATTCTTTTGGGTATATAGAAAATAGTAAAAATAGAACTGTTTCATATTCTGATAAAAAATTAATAAAAAAATTTTCTGAATTACTTTCAAAAATTAATGGCAATAAAGTTAAAAGTGGAGATTTAATTATTGTTCCTATTTTTAAACAAAAATATCCTAAAGGTGGATCAACTGTATCAAATATAAAGTTTAGTAATGAAAGAGTTAGAAAAATTGATAATATTGAGAAAAGAGATTCTTCTAATAATACCTTATTAAAAATTGAACCTCATAAAGAAGAAAGATTTGATGGGCGTAACAAAGATTTAAAATTGTATTTTAAATTTCATCAAAAATATGGGACTCAATCTTTAAATGATATATATAATAAGGCTGATGTCGGTTATAGAAATAACTATAAATTTACTAGTAATTTAATTACAGCTGAATCAAAAAGAAATTCTGCTATAATCTCAACTATAAAAACCTTTACAGAGAAGATATTTAAACCAAAAAGTTGTTATACTGATTTTGATCGAATTCCTTTTAGTTATTATGGTCTATAGATTAACGTCTTTATTTGTTAAGAAATTAAATTTATTAAATCTTTAATATTTAATTTAGAACTATTAGCTGAAGTATTATTAATAATACTATTAGCTAAATCTTTTTTCTTTTTATGTAATTTTATTATCTGACTTTCAATACTGTTATTAATAATAAATTTATATACATTAACAGCTTTTTTCTGCCCCATTCTATGCGCTCTATCTGTTGCTTGATCTTCCACTGCAGGATTCCACCAAGGATCTAAATGTAAAACATAATCAGCAGCTGTTAAATTTAATCCAGAGCCCCCTGCTTTTAAGCTAATTAAAAACACTTTATGGTCTGAATCATTTTGAAAAGTTTCTATTTGCGCACCTCTTTTCTTTAAAGAAGTTTGCCCATCAAGATAGCAGTAGTTAATTTGTTTAGCATCTAATTCTTCTCTAGCTAAGTCTAAGAACTTTACAAATTGACTAAATACTAATATTTTATGATCAGATGAATTAACAATATTATTAATGATATTATTAAATTCATTTAATTTTGAAGAGTTGAATTCTTGGTTTTTAATAACTAGTTTAGGAGAGCAGCAGATCTGTCTAAGCTTTGAAAGTTCAGCTAATATTTTAATATGTTTAGAGCCGCTGTTTTCTTTAGATTTCTCTATGTTACCGATTTTATTTAGTGTTTTCTGTTTTTGCGCTTCATAAATGATTTGTTCTTCTTCTGTAAAATCAATATGAATAATTTTTTCAGTTTTTGCTGGCAGCTCTTTTAATACCTCACTTTTAGTTCTTCTTAGTATAAAAGGTTTTATTAAATCAGTTAATAGTCCAAGTTTTTCTGTATTATTATGTCTTGTAATTGGGTTTGCATATTCAGAATTAAACTCTTTAATAGTTCCTAGAAGTCCAGGATTTATGATTCTAAAAATAGACCATAATTCTGAAATACTATTTTCAATAGGAGTTCCTGATAGTGCAATTTTATTTTTTGCATTTACTTTAAGAATATTTTGAAACCTTTGTGTTGCTATATTTTTAACATATTGAGATTCGTCTATGATTAAAGTATTAAACTTAAATTTTTCCATTAAAGGAATCTGAGATTTTAATAAACCGTAAGATAAGATTACTAGATCATATTTTTTATAATCATATTCTTTATTTCCTTCATATATTAATAAAACTTTTAACTTTGGACAAAACTTTTTAGTTTCTTCATACCAATTATATGATACAGATTTAGGGGCAATTACAATTGAAGTCTCTTTCTTATTTTGATTTGTAATTAAAAAACCTAGAGTCTGAACGGTTTTTCCAAGCCCCATATCATCTGCTAAAATTGCGCCAAATCCTAAGGAATTTAAGTTACTTAGCCATTTTATGCCATCTTTTTGATAGTCTCTTAATTTTACTTTAAAATCTTCTTTTGAAGCTTCTTTGTATTTTGATTTAAGAGTTTTGTTAATGCTGATAACTTTTTCTTCCCATTCTTTGTTTACTGATACATCATTTAAATTTTCTAAAATATTTTTTAATATAAAAACATTTTTTGAATTAAAATCTAATTCCCCATCTTTATTTTTATTTGAATATTGTTTAATTCGTTTTAAATATTTAGATAGTTTGTCAGTTAAAAAATAATAATTATCATCATCAACTTTAATATATTTATTATCAGCATCAAGATATTCAAGAACTTGCTCTATTCTATATTGTACATCAGGAGAAAAACTAATTGTTCCATCAAGAGAAAATAAATCAGATTTAGCTGTTACTTTTAAATTTAAAGATTTTGTTGAAATTGTTTTTTTAAATTTAAACTGATCCAAGTCTGGAAGTAGTAATTTTATATCATCTTTTAATTCTCTTAAATCTGAAAGTAGACTTAGAAAAACTTCATAATCACTTATTTTAAAAGTCATTTTAGATAAAATATCTTCTTTGGATTCTTGTAGAAGCTTGGAATTGTTGATTATTTTAAGAACTTCTTTATACTCAGTCTCAAAATTTCTAACAATTTTTTGCTGGTTAAAATAATAAACCTCATCACCTTTTCCTGCTGTTTGGTAATCTTTGTTATTTAAGGGGTCTACAAGAAAATTTATTAAAAAATCTTTATTATCAGGTTCAATAAGAACGGTTATTTTAGAATTATTTTTTAGCTCTTCAGCATTTTCGATATTAATTCTTGTTGCAATTTTATATCTTCCACTTACAGCTAAAGCTAAAGTATTAATTTTTTCTGTTTCTTTTTTTGGAATTTTTACGCTTTGAATTAATGCTTGATTCAGCGGGTCTTTTTTATCAATAATATATAGTTCTAGTTTATTATTATTGTTTTCAAAATAATAGTTTTTTACAAATCTTTGTTTAAATTGATAGGTGAGGCTTTTATTCTCAGATTCAGTTAAGTTAATGCTTGGTTCTTTAATTAAAATTTTTGTTGGTGTTAGTCTGTTATGTTTAATCAAAAATAAATTTTCTACTTCTGATAACTTAATTAAAAATGATTTCTTTAAATAATCTTCTTGATAAAGAGTTAGGTGATCATCACTCTTAATTAACATATATTCTAGAATTTCCATTAAATTCTCAGGGATATGATTTGCATAATTATCCATTAAGTCTTTAATATTAATAGGTTTTTTTGATATATAAGATGTTTTGCTTGAGTTCAGCTTTTCTAAATAAAATGTTAGCGAGTAGATAATATTTTGGTCAATATCAATTGCAATTGAATATTTATATAAAGGAAGTTCAGTTTTATTAGTTGATGAAATATTATTTAAAATTAAATCAAAATCTTTTTTCCATTTTTCTTGGATTTTGAAACTATCAGATAAGTAAGGAAGTTTATGTTTTTTAAGAAATTCAGATTTTTTATTTTTCAAACAATACTTAATCTGGTCTTTAATATAATTTCTAACAGTAAATTTTCTTAAAATTGAATTAGCTTTAGTATTTAAATGTTTTGATATGTCTATTGAATTTTGATTTGAACAAAAGCTATCAATATCTTCTTTAATAAATTTATATATTAATACAAAAATAAAATAATTAAATAAGGAGCTTTTTTTAATAGAAATTTCTTTATTATAGTTTACTGAATAAAAATCTAGTATCTCAGTGTTTGTATTACTTATTGAATAATCAATATAAAATTTTAGTATTTCTAATGAATTAAAATAAAAGCAATCTTTGCTTTTTGAGATTTCCTTTTCTGTATAATTTTTAATTAGATTAAAATCTTGTTTATTATTTAAATTATTTTTTATTTGTAAAAGTATATAGAAAATAGATGAAAAGTTTAAAAGATTGCTTTTATTTTTTTTAAAATTTTTGTGAGGGGTTTTAAAAGATTTCTTAAATAAAGCTTCAGCTGTTTTAAAATCATCTGTTATAAAATGATATGAAGCTTGAAATTCTGAAGATAACTGTTTGATTATGTTGTTTAATTCTTTGATTTCATCATTAAAAAGTAGAAAACAAAAAACCTCTTCTGAGCACTCTTTATAAAGCTTTCTTTTTTTAGTTAAGACATAAAAATTATAAAGGTTGTCGGTTATAATTTCATTTTTTAAATCAAATTTACCAATTAATATATTAAAATATGCTTTAAATAAATATACAGGAAGCTTTTCTATAAATTCTAAATCAAGCAAGTTGTTAATTATTAAAGCTGATTTATTGGCAATTAAGTCTTGATCCTGGAGATTAATATTATTTAAATAAATAGATTGTTTCCAGTCATCAAGGTGATAAAGTTTTTTGTTTAGAACTTTAAAATAAGAATTAAACTCTTTAGAGTCTTTAGAAAGCTGATAAGCTATAAGTTCTTTTATTTCAGGGTTTGTGTATATCGCAGTACTATCTGCTTCTGATTTTGCTTCTAATATAAAGTTATTTTTTAATAGTTTATCAATAGTTTTTTCATATTTTATTGAAGCCCATTTGTTGTTAATTGCAGCTGAGCTAATTGATGAGTTAAAGTAAAACAGAGAAATGTCTTTATCAAAAAGAGATAAAGAGTTTAACACGTGTTTTGAGTCTTGGTCGAGTTTTAAGTATTTTTCAAATAATTTATTCACACTCTTATATATAAAAATATTTACTTAAAATATATAGTTTACGAGTAAGTTTTGTCTTATTTTTTAATTTAAATTTTATCTTAAGTAATTAAAATAAATACTATTATATTTTTGATTTTATTTGCTTAGAAATGAGTCTTAGAATATATAATTAATATGTATAATAATAAACTACAATGTAAGGGAGTTAAGCTTTTAAACTTAAATCTAAGTTCTAACTCAAAAAAATCAGATACTTCTTTAAGCATTGATGATAGGATTGAGGAAAATTTAAATAAATTAAGTATCAATGTATCCCAAAGAAAATATAGAAAGACTCCACAATGCTACTCAATTAGAGAAATTACAGCATCTATAGTAGCTATAAAATTAGAAGAGGAGCTGCGTAGCAATAAGGATTTAAATGAAAGAGAAAAAGAAATTTTAGTTGGAGTGGTAGAAAGAGATTTATCTGCTAATATATCAAATTTAACACCCAATTTTGATTTTAATATTGATAAGTTCCTACAAAAAACTAGAGAAGCTGTATCACATGATCTAAATAATAATTATAAAGCTGGGGTTGTTTTTGATTATGGATTTGGAGTTCAGCTTTTTGTTTATAAAGTATCTGATGTAAGATATTTTAATGTTAATTCCCCTTTACACGTATCAGATTTAGACCCTAAATATGAAGAAATTTGTAAAGCTAAAAACAAAGTTAAAAAAGATTTTCTGCTTTTAACTACTGATACAGATTAATTTAAAGTCAGTTAAGATACTAAGCAACTCTATCTACAACTTTAAATCCAATTAGCTGCCCTTTACTGTCAAAAATCTTTATTAGTTCTCGCGCTACATAGTTTACTTCTATCCATTGAGAATGCTTATTTGACTGAACTTTTGAAAATTCTAATTTATTATCTTTAAATTCTTGATTATAAGAATTAGATTTTAAATTGCTTTCATTAATTGTTAATTTCCCAGACCCGATACCGTTTGAACTTAATGGTTTTTCTGGCATTATAGGAGTATCTTTTAATCTTGGTTTTACCCTTGTGCTTGCTTTTGAGATAGAGATATTATTTTCTGCTCTTTTTACAGCAGTAGCTGATTGTTCATTTTTTACTGGCGCCTTAGCTTTAGCTGTAGTTGGATTTACATTTTGATTTTCTGATTTTGATGAAGGGCTTCCTTCTTTTGAGGCTTCTAAGGATTCTCCTTTTTTTGAGGTTTTTGCCGATTCTCCTTTTTTTGAGACTTCTATGGAATCTTTACCTTTAGAGACTTTGCTAGTATCGTCTGCTTTTTTAATATCAGCAGTTTGAGCTTTAGCTCCTTGGGGCTTAATTTCTGCTTTTTTTGCAGCTACGACTTTTACAAACTCTGATTTATCAATACTTTTTTGTAAAGGAGCATAAGATGTAACTTTTGCACCTGGTGATGCAGCAGCTGGAGTATCTGCCATAGTTTTCACACTAGCTTTTTGAGCAAATCCTGAAGTGGCTATAAGCGCTATTACTGCTGCCCTTTTAGCTTTCATTTTTAACTCTGAAACCTTTGTTGGTGTTAAATTTGATGCTTCATTTCTGGTTCCTGGGTTTAGTTTTGGATCATTTGCTAATTCCTTTCTTTGCTCTGATCTTTCTGGTTTGGCATCTTTAGCCTTTGCCGGTTTCTTATCTACTAAAGGCTTACTTAGGTTCTGGTCATCTAGCCTAGCTTCTAGTTTTGGTTCTTTAGGATTTGATAAATCTAGTTTTTCAGGTGACTGATAATATGGAGAAGCTGTATCTTGATTACTATTAACAGGTTCTAGTTTTCCTTGATTATTATCCTTTGCATTAGTTGTTACTTCAAGTTTATGAGAAGAAACACCTACTTCTTGTTTGCTGCCTTTTGGCCCAGTAGCATTTTTATTTATAGGAACAGCAATATCTTCTTTAGTGCCTATTATATAGGCATTATTAGGAGTTCCCATCATATCGTTAACTAATGAATTTGTTAAAGGTTCTTTTTTTAGACCTTTAATTATTGCATTAGGGTTAGTCATACCTTTTTGAGCATAATGAATGGATGCACTTATAAATGAGTTTAACTCCTTTTCACTTATATTTTCAGGTCTTTTAAAAGCGGCAAAATCTATTTTTTCAAGATCAGCTCCGCTTGCTTTTAGCTTTTCGCCAACTTGAACTAGGTTTTTTGAATGCTTAGATTTTGAATTTAATAAAAAGTTAATTTTAAATTGATTAATTCTTCCAGGGCTTGCAAATTGAATTGCTGTAGCTTTATTAAGTCCATCAATTTTAAGTAAGTTATTTGCCGTAGCTCCATCAAATTTTCTTCCTAAAAACCCATCTGTAATTGATATTCTAACTCTTGCGCTAGCTTTTTCTCCTTGCTTAGCAATTGCTGTTAGTTTTTTTATTTGCTTTTCAGATAGCTGACGCATACTAAGTTTTCCTTTAGTTGCCATTGCAACACCGATTGCTAAGCCTAAACCTCCTGCAAAAAGGTAATTATTATCTTTACTAAAATTATGACCAAATATTTTATAATCTTGATCAGGGGCAATCAGAGAATGAACTTCCCCTGCTACATAGGCAGATCCTAAAGCATCAGCCATAGATTCAGCTGTAAGAATTGGAGCATTTATAAGCCATCTTCCTTTTAAATTTGCTTTTGCTGCAGAAACAATTGCTTCATCAATAGTTTTATATGAGCTGTGTAAAATATCATCAGCTTTTTTTGCACCTGCCTTAACTAATATATCCCTTAGTTCGTGCGCTGACATTTTAGCACCTTGAGTTATAAGGTTTCTTTTTATTAACTCCTTAGATACATCATCGGTAACTTTAGCTGCTGTCTTTGCGATTCCAACTGCATTAGCTCCATCTGGCCCTATTTGTCCTGCAGTTTTTGCACCTTTATGCGCTCCAAGTTTTAATGCCTTATTTATGTATTCAGTTCTAGCAAGATATGGCTCAATAGCTCTAGTTGTTATGTTTCTAAAACCGGTACTAAAAACACCTAAAGTTAAGCCTTCAACTCCTGCCATAATCAAGTTGTGTTTTAAATTAATCCCATCTCTTGATGTTAAGTCTAATCCAGATCTCATAGTAAAATTTGCAGCTGCAAAATTTATAGAAGCTTTTGCCGTCGGTGCTTTAATAATTGAGTTTGCTATTTTTAGGTTTTTATAAGTAGAAGCTGAGCTTGTTATATTTTGTAATTTAGATGATTTACTTACTAAGCTAGTTGCTGTTTTGACTAATTTAGCGCCTGAAAAAATGTTTTTATAAATAGCTAGTGAAGCAAGTCCCCCAGTAGCTGGAATTAGTAATATACTACCACCTATTTCAACAAATCCTAAAGAGACTTGATTTAGGTTATCAGTTCTTTGATTAAAATCAGTAAGGCTGCTAAGGTTAGTGTTTAAAAGAGATTCAAGTTTTAATCTCTCTTCTGATCCTAAACTGTCAAATTCGATAATAATATCAGGTGAAATGCTTAATTCTTTTAAAAAGTTTTCTAATCTTTGTAAGGAATTATCCATTTTGTTTGTTGAGCCAAAATAATCAAAGCCGCTTTTTGCATATTTGTTTGCATTTTTTGAAAAAGTTCTTAAATCTTTAATATTCTCTCTATAGTTTACTAAAACATTTTGCATTTCATTAAAAAATGATCCACTTACAATGCTTGTATCAGAGTCTATATCTTGGATTAAATTATTTAGCGCTTTATTAAACTGATCTTTATAATGCAGAGGGTTAGATTTAAAGTCTGAAAAAGTAAAATCTATTTTTAGATCACTATATTGAGAGTAGTCTTTAACTATTTCAAAGATTTTACGTTCGCTTAAGTTTTGGTAATCTAATATAACTTCATTAAGTAAAGACTCTCTAGTTCCAATACCTTTAAGAGCTAGATAAATCTTATCTCCATCTGTGTAATTACCTGTTTTAAGTACTTTTAAAGCTATTTCTTCTTTTTTACTGCTTGAAAAAGTGTCTTTAATATCTTCTTGGAGTCCAGATTCATATTCTTGTTTATAATATTTTTCTTTTTGATCTAAATCTTGTTGTAAAAAATTAATAACTGTTGTTTGTTGATCAGTAGTTAAATGTCTTCCATCAATTTTACTTCCTTCAAGGTTTTTTGTTAGCCCAGAAAATTCATCTTTTTCATTTACAAATCTTTGTGACAAGTAATAATTAGTTATAGAATTTTTACTTTTATAATGAATAGAAGTTAAATCTAGTCCTTGAGTATTATTTATTATTAGATCCCCATTTTTATTTTGATTAAGTGCATATTGCAGAAATTGTTTTGAATCTGTTGGGATAGTTAAATTTGGGTATTCACTTTTTAAAGAGTCGTTTAATTCAATAATAGCAATTGGATTTGGAATGAGCCCTAGTTCTATTTTGATTTTATCTTCTTTACTTATTTTAAATTCTTTAACTTGCTCTCCATTTACAAGATCAACTGTAATTTGGTACGAATCAGGAACTTTTACTCCTGGTGTGTAAATATAGTCATTAACTAATTTAGTTACTTCAGATAGATTGGAAATATTTTGTTTTATTTCAGTAATAGTAATATTTGAAGAAATTAGCCTTGGTTTAGTTAAAGTTAAATCTTTATTAGTTTTATTAAATTCTGCTGCTTTTTCAAGGTTATCAAATAACTCGTCAACGTGTTTTGAGACTTTTTCATATTTATGAAGATAATATTCTTCTCTAACAGCTTTTAGTGAATTTCCTGAATATTTATTTGTATTATCTAAGCCTTTAAAGTCTTTTGTGTATTCTTGTTTATAATTTTCTGTGCCAAGTTCTTTTATTAATATATCTTTAAATTCTGTTTCTAGTCCCTGGTCTTGAATAGTTTGAAATATTTCTTTCAGGTCTCTAGCCTCTCCTTGTTTTAAAGAAGTATCTCTAATAAATAATAATTCAAAGGCTTTAGCTTTGGCTAAATTATTATCAATTAAGGCACCAATAGTTTTTCTAGCATAATATTTTTCTTCTTTATCAAGATTATGAGTTGCCCTAATGATAGCTTCTTTAATAGTACATCCATATTTACTCTCAAGAAGGGCAAATGCATATTTTCTATATAGCTGTTCATCAAAACCATCAACTCCTCTGTTATTTTCTAATACTAAGTTAATTGCTTCAATATTTTCAATTAATGTATTCGGGTCTAAATTATCTTTACCTATTGATTGAAAAGAATTTTTTAAAGGTAGTAAAAAGTTATTAAAGGCTTTGTTATTTAACTCTAAGGTTTTAAAGTCAATTTCTAATTCTTGATCAAAATAAGTATCTGTTGGAATTGAATCTATTTTTGAATTTAATTCAGCGTTGTTTATTACTGCATATTCTAAATCACTTAGCTTATTTTCATCATTTTGATTATTAAAAGCTTGGATTGACTCAACTTTTTGTTTTAATCTATATTTTGCATAGATTGTTTTTTCTTCATCTTTTTCAAAAGCATTTATCTGCAAAGTAAGGTTGTGCTTTCTTTGATTTTCAACAATTAATTTACTCTTTCTTTCTATTAGTTCATTTTTTATTTGTATAGAGTCATTATTTTCTGTTAATTTTAGCTCTAAATCGCTGATTGTATTTTGAATATTTAAAATTTCATAATCAATTATTGCTAAATTTATTACTTGATCAACATATTTATCAGCATCTTTATTTTTTGTTATGGTTTTAAAAATTCTTTCTGTTGGGAGCCCAAAAGCGGAAGTTGTTATTTTTAAATTAGCCTTTTGCTCGATCTTATGCTGATTATAAAAACTAGTAGCTAAAATCGTATATTGATTGTTTATTAATTTAGATATTTCTTCTTTAGAAACTTGAGGTTCTGTAAGTATGTCTTGAGTTAAGGCTTTAGCATAAGCAGAATTTTTATCTGTATGAAGCTGAATATAAGCAATGGTTCTGATTTGGTTATTTAGTTTAGAGTATTTAAGAACTCTTTTTTCAGTTTCAAAATCTACTAGTTTGATTATATCTAAAACAATGGGATGTTCTTTAGAATGTTTTTCAAGCATTTGATTAGAAATATTTTTATTTTCTAAATAAGTAATTAAAGATCCTACATTATTTGTTCGTATTAAATCTAAAACCGGGTCTTTACTCTCATTTAATGAAATCTGATTTGCTGGGTTTTCTCTAACAAATTTTTCAATTCTTGCTATCGTTTTTTCTTGAGCTTCTTTTCTTTTTTCAAAATCTATAATTTTTTGTGTTTGAAGATTTAATTCAGGTTTTTTAGTTAATATCTCTTCTAAATCTTCTTCATTAATTTCTTTATTTTCAAGAAGGATGCTTAAATTATGATATTTTCCTCTTTTTAATAAATCTTCTATTAGGTCCTGTTTGTCTAAATTTTCGTTATATTCAGTGTTTTTAGAGCTTAAAGGGGAGTTTGATTGTTTATTTAAAAGCTCTTTAATATAAAGATTGTCTTCAAAGTTACTTAAAAAATCTATATGATCTTGTATTTTTTCTTCAACTATTTCTTTGTTTAAATTATTTTTTAAAGCCTTTAGTTCTAAAACTTTTTTAATAGAGTGTCTTGCTACTTCATAATCATAAAATTTTTCATGTCTTGATTGCTGAATTAAATAGCCTGACACATCATTTTTCTTTTCTGATTCATCTATGAACTGTTGTTTTAATATATCATCTAAGACTTTTGATTCTGTTAATAATGACTTTATTTTTTCTTGTGAGGCTTCTTTGTTTAATGGGTTTACTTTGTTAAAAGCTTTATACGAAGCAATATCTTTTTGTCTATTAACAATAAATTCTGTTTTTCTTTTTTCAAATTCAAATTCATCAATTTTTTCTATATCTTGATTTGGAAATTGATCAGAGGCAAGTTTTACCCAGTTATCTGAAATATTTGTTTGATCATCAAAGTATGAAGCTTCTTCTGGTCCTAGCGCTCTTGAAAGTTCTTCAACTTCTGATCTTACTTTAGTTTCTAAATATTCAGTTTTAATTAATTCTATTGCTTCTTTTGAAGTCTTATACTCGTCACTTTCAGTTAATGAATCTATTAAGATTTCTAATTTAGCATTTTTAATTTCAATTAGCTTTTTCTGTGCTTTTAATTTCTTATCTGAATCAAGGCTTTGTAGTTCAATTTGGATTTCTTTGTGCTCATTTATAAGGTTATGTAAAAGCTCTGCTTTTTGTCTATCTGTTAAGCTATCTTCTTGTATTTGTTCTCTTATTAAATCTAAATCATTTGTTTTAAATTCTAAAGTTTGATCTATTGAGTCAATTATTTTTTTAGACTCTTTATTTACTTTAGCTAAATCTATTTCTTCTTTTCTTTCTATTTTTTTAAATACTGCTAATTGATGTTTATGAAGATCTTCAAGTAAGTCTTTGTCTGTTTGGCTGATTAAAGAAAGTTTAATCTCTAAATATGTTTGATTATATTTATTCATCTGATCGTGATACGCTTTTTGATCATTGTTTTTTATTGCATTAGTTAAGCTTTCTAAACTAGAGTTAAAAGTTTTATTTAAGTCTTTAAAATCTTGTTCTTTTGTTTCTTTATGTTTTAAAAGAAGTTCATTAAAAGTTTTAACAGGTAGTCTTTGTTCCCATTTATTTAAGTTGTGTAAGAAAAGACTGCTGTCATTTGAAGTTATTACTTTTTGTACGTAGTTTAATTTTTCAATATCTTTTTTTTGTAAGTCTTCTATTGTTTGTGAGTCTTTAAATAGTAATCTAGCTTCTTTAGAAAATAAATCAGTATAAGATTCTAGGCTATTTTCAAGTAAATCAAATTTTGCTTTAAAAACTCTTTCATCTAATATTAACTGCTTTTCAGTGCTAGAAAGTTTATCTGTTGTATATAGCTTTTCAAATGCTTTGTTTAATTTAGGGTTTGAGTTTCCAATAGATTCAGAGATTAAAGATTTTAAATCTAATCCATTTTCTTTTAAGATGTTTAAAACTTCATTTTTCTGCTCAGAATCTAATTTATGAATGTCAGAATAAGTATTTTCTATAAACAAAGAGTGATCGCCGGTAGCTGCTAAATATTTAATATTTGCTTTGATTTTTTCAAGCGAGTCTTGATCAATTAACAAGAGGGTGTCTTCAAAATGTACTGATTTAGCTAGTTTTTCAGAGTCTAAAAGACTTGGGACTAAAATTAAATCTCTTTCTGATTCAATTTTTGTGTTAACAAAATTTATAGAAAATTTCTCTAATTTTTCCAGGTCTTCAGGTGATAGATACTCTTTAATAATCTCAATTTTTGCTCTTAGTTCATCTGGAACTGGTAATTCTAGGTGAGTGAGTCCTTGATGGATAATAAAATCTATTGTTTCTTGGTTTTTTCGTTCAAGGTTTAAAGAATTAATATGTTCTATTTCTGTTAGAGTCATTAAAAAATCTTGACGTTCCTGGCTTTCAATTTCGCTTAGTTCTTTGCCAATTTCTGTATGCAAAGAGTCTACCTCCTTTTTAGTTCCATATACTTTTTTATTTGCAAGCTCAGTACTTAGATTAGAAATAGTTAAGGCTTTTTGGAAAAAAATACTTGCTTGATTTTTAGTTTTTTTATCAATGTCTTTATCTTGAGCATAAAATTTTATTAGTGAATCATTTTCATTTAAAGCAAGTTCTGAAATTATATTAATAAAATTATTTTCAGTTTTGTCTGTTTCTGTATCAGGGCTATCGTTACTATTTCCTTTTAGCATCTGAAATATTTTATCAGCAAGTTTATTTAAAGCTTTTTTGTCTTGTGGTGATTTTAAGAGCTTATTTAGGTCTTCTTTAATTTCTTTTACCTGCGAGTCTGATAAGGAGGCTCTTGAGATTTTTTCAAACTCATCTTTTTCAATTGACTCTTTTGTTCTTCTTTGATTTTGGTTCATTATACGATGAGTCTCGTGATGATGATGAATTGCTGCGTGGTTTATTTGATTATTTACTTGTTGAATTAATCTAGCTGCTGCAATTGAGGAAGTATAAGCAGTGTTGAAAATAACATTATTTTCTAATTTTTCTTCAGTTTCATGTAGTTTATGAATTAAGTCTTTATGGTGCTTAATACTTTCTTTTATGCTTTTTTCTGTATTGGTTGAAACGGTTTCAAGGAGTTTTCGGTTTTCTTCTCTTTCTTGATATTCATTTTTCAGGGCTTGATCTTCTTGACTTCGGGCACTAGCTTTTTCTTCTACTGTTTCTTTTCCTGTTGATTGTTTTGTATCTATATGAGGTCCAGCCATAAGAAAATTATAATTTAAATAAATTATCCCTTTTAATATTATTATGCACAAAAAAAAGTAAGTGTTACATCTAATTATCGACAATATGTTAAAAAATTATAAGATTTTTAAACATTTATTTTAAGTTCCTGATTATACTCAAAATAATATTAACTGTAGTTTAGTTTTTTTTAAAATTATTTTTTAAAATTGTAGTCCAAATAGTGACTCTGACATAGTTTTAAAATCTTCTTTATTTGAGATTTGAAAAGCTTCTATTATATTAGTTAATTTTTTAGCTTCATAATCTTCTTTGAATTGAAGCCCCGTAAATCCTTTTTCGCCTGTTGATGGTTTGTGAATAAATATAAAAATTGTTGACACAGAAAACTCTTGTGTTTTATTACTGCTTTTATCTATTGGTATTTGAGCTTTCATTGATCCAAAGCTTATATACAAACTATTTTCTGAATCTTTTCCTTGATAAGTTTTAAAAAAAGGTTTGGTATTTTTATGTATTGTTAAAATAGGCTGATTATTATTAAGGATTTGAAGCTCCCCAGACCTTATAAAAAACTTAAATTCAATTGGAATATTAGTTGGATTTATATAACCTGAAAAAATAGGTTTAATTTTTTTACAAGTATCAAAGCTCATGTCCATAATTGTTTTATAATATATTTAAATAAGTATATCACTATCAATAGTTTAAGTAAAAAGTTTGTTTAAGATTCCCAAATCTGTATATTTATAATATGTCAAAAATGTTAGAAACCCGAATACCTTGTTATGAGACAAAACAGGTTCTTATTGTTAGTGAAGATTCTTATATACAAGTATTTTCAGAAGCCCTTTTTAATGATTTAAACCAAGGAATAGAAGTTGAGACTAGTGAACGGTTTTATATAGATTCTTTTCCTACTACTAAAGCTGCTCTCTATTTAGAAAATACAAGATCTGAGTTAGTTATATTAGACTTTATGAATGTTTCTGATGCTTTAAAATTTTTAAAGACTAACTTTGTTAACTTTAATGCTGAAAGCTTTCCCTCTATAGTAATTAACTGCGATCTTTCAAATAAGAAAGAAGTTACTAAGGCTTTAGGGGTAGAGGGTTTTGATCAAATAGATAGCTTAGCTTTTAAATTGGTAGATTCAGCTTCTAGTATTGATATGTTATCTAAAGTTATTGATAACAACTCTGAATATCTAACTGAAGATGAGATTGGTAGTCTTTCAAACTTTTTAAATTCACTCCCAATAAATAAGCAAGAACAATCCTTAGAAGTGAAAGTGATGAATCAAGTTTTTTCTAAGATCAGGTCTTTTGTTATTAATTACAGTCAAAAAGATCAAGGCCAAGAAGAAAAACTTTTAAATATTCAAAAAAGTATTATTAGCTCAACTGGTGCTTCTCCTAAAGAAAAGCTAGACCAAGTTTCATCTAAGATATTTAATTTTTTTAAAGATAAAAATGAAGATCAAGGTTTAATGATTGAACTTTTAGAGTTTATTGAAAGCAAAAATGATTATTTAACTCAGGCTAATGAGCCAATATTTAATTTTTATAATTTTGTTCAAAATGCTTTAAATTTAGATGATAATCATTTTACTAAGGTTTTTGATGCACAAATTTCTGATAAAGATTTTCTAATTAGAAGGATGCTTAGCAGCATAACTTCTGATTTAAATAGTAGAGCAGAAGATACTAAAGATTTCTTAGATATCTCCCTAAGTTTTAGAGAGCAAGGTCATTTTTCAGGGCTAAGACAAGAGTCTCAAATCTTGTCAGAATCTGATTATGATAAATATTTATTAGATTTTAAAGAAAAGTCTTTTGGCCAATATATTGATATTAGATTTAGCCTAACTAGTGATTTTGAATTAAAAGATAAGATTGAAATTATAAAAGATTTAAAAAAGCTTACAGATAATACTCATAAAGTGTTTTTTAAAATATATGATTCAGAAGTTAGAGTTTTTATTAAGTTATCTGAATTTGATTATGAGTTAGAAGAGAAAAATGCTTGCAGATATGATTATAATACAGATTTGTATGTTCATAGTTTTAGTTTAACAAGCGAGCAGCTTCAAGATGGAGAATTTAAATTACTTTCTTCTAAAAAAGATATTTTAATAGCAGATAGTTTTTTAATATATAAAAATCAAGATCAAAACCAAATTATAATTACTTCAGAAAATACAGAAACTAAAAGAAAATCTTATTTAGACAAATATATAAAATCTTTAGGCTTTGAAGATGATAAAGATGTTCGCTACTTTAGGGCAAAAATTGTAGATGGTAAACTTATTTTTGATTTTAATGATATAAAAGAGTTTGAATTAGAATTTGGAGCGCCTTTTTTAGCTAATTTTACTATGTTTATTAAATCTAAAGAAATAAAAGTTGATGATACTCATTTTCCCGTTCAAGAGGATAAAGATTTTCTAAAAAAACTAAAGATAGGATTTGATAAGTCAGTTTTTAATTAACTTTATTTATTAAAAAAACTATAATAAGTTAACTATGTGTATATTAGTGATTTATTAAAAAATAGAGATAACAATTTTAACCTTTTACGAATATTTTTTGCATTATTTGTAATATATGTTCACTCTTTTGATCTTTTAAAGCAGGTAGACCCGATATCTGGGTTTTTAAATAAAAAATTAAGTATAATTGGAGTTGAAGGCTTTTTTATAATCAGCGGATTTTTAATATTTTATAGCTTTAGAAGAAATTTTGAAAATAAAACTATTTTAAAATATTTTGTATCAAGATTTTTAAGAATATTTCCTGGTTTAATTTTTATGGTTTTTTTTACTGGGATTTTTTTAGGAGTTTTTTATTCTACATTAAGCTTAACTGAATTTTTTACTCATAAGCATACAATTAAATACTTTATTTATAACTCTACTTTAATGAAGAATATTGTCTATGTTCTACAGGGAGTTTTTGAAAATAATCCGCTCAGGGCTGTAAATGGCTCTCTCTGGACTCTTCCTTATGAGCTTTTGTTTTATTGTCTAATTCCTTTTATCTTTTTTATTGTGAAAACTTCAAAAACAAGATTAGCTTTAGTTTTAATTCTATTAATTTCTTGTAACTATTTTTACTTTGATCTTTTTGTTTTTGTTTCTAAGATATTTCCGTTTTTACCTAAATATTTTTATTCTTTATTTTTATCTTTTTTAGTTGGAGTTTTTTATTGCTTGTATAAAGATAATATTAAATTAAAATTTAGTTTTTTTATTTTGTCTTTAATAGTTTTTATTTTATCAATAAAAGTTACTTTTCCTTTATCAGAAGTTATTAGTATTTTCTCATTTGCGTACATTGTTTTTTATCTGTCAGCTGTAAGGCTTTTAAATATTAGAGATTATAATAAATTAGGAGACTATTCTTATGGTTTATACATCTGGGCTTTTCCTATTCAGCAGCTAATTATTCATCATAAATTAAATATTAACCCTTATATGCTTTGTTTTCTTAGTAGTTTTCTTACTTTATTATTTGCAATTGCTTCTTGGAAATATATTGAAAAACCAGCATTAAAGTTTGTTAGAAAATAGTTACTTAATTAATATAAAAACTAATAATAATTAGCAGTATTTTTAAGTACTTAGCTTTTAATTTCTACAAACTATTTAACCTTTCTAAAAGCCAGTCGAATTACAATATATGATTTTTATTTGAGAGTATTATGAAATTAAAACTATATATTAAACCATTATTAAACTTAATTATAGTATCAACATTTACTTGCTTTAATGTATCAGCGCAAATTACAGGTACGGTCTTTAGAGATTACAATGCAAATGGATTTCTCCCGTCCAAATTGGGATTATAATTTATCAGCTGTAGCTTCTGGGTTGAATGTAAGAATAGAATTTTCAGGAATTCCTTCATATCTTCAAGCAGGTTCAAGTCATAACTCTACTTCTATAACTAATTCAACTGTAAAAGTTAGAAAACATAAGAAAAGAATTAATAGATTAATAAAAGAAGTAAATAAAAACTTAGTTCAAATCCCTGATTACATTAATGCTTGTAGTTAGTAATTTGAAACAAAACTTAGTCTAAAAGAATTTCTTAGTTTTGATTGGCTAAATCAAGTAGCTTATCTATTGTTTTACTGCCTTTTTTTGAAAGATGGTTTTCTAAGATTAAATATTTATTTTCAAGATCGATCGTTGTTTCAAAGCTATCAATGAATTTTTTATTTAATCCATTATACTTTTTAATTAAGCTGTCATCTTCAAACTCGCAATACTCAATATTACAACTCATTACATCAAAATGTTGATAACAAAAAAGTAAAAAGTTTTTAATATGATTAAGAGTTTTCTTCATACTTTGATTGTAATTTCTAAAGGCATTTAATTTAGGAGTGTAAGTTCTGTTAAAGCCTGTAAGAGTGTTTCCTACTGATTTTGCGCTTAGGTTTGCGTTAGTTAAGTTTTGTTTAAGTAAGCTTGGAAGTGTCTCAAATGCTTGTCCAAGTTTTTTAGTGTCATCTATTACTTGGTTAAGTTTAGAGATTCTAGTTATTAATTCTTCTTTACTTTTATTTGTATCAATTGACATAAAATCAGAGCTGAAAAAAAGTATGATTTGATCCTGAATTCCTTCACTGTCTTTATGAGAGTCTGTTATAGTTTTAGTGATTACTTTAAGTACTTTAGATAAGTTTTTATCTTTAATCTCTGCAGTTTCTAATCTATGCATTGTTGAATCAAAGTTTTTTTGAGTGTCATTAACTAAAAACTCTTGCTCATTAGCTGTTATGTCTGTTTTATTTGTTGATAAGACTTTATTTATAATTTGATCAGTATTTATATTTGAAGAATTAGAATAAATTCCGCTGCTTTCTATAATTATTATATGAATTATTAAGGCTATACAAAAGAATACTAAGTAGCTTAAGTATTTTTTAAATCTAGTTAGCTTTGTTTTAGACTTAATTGAATCAATAAATAAAACAAATAAACCGCCGGCTAAATAATTAAAAAAACTTTGTTTAAAGTTTGGATCATTTCCATTGGAAGTACTGTAGGCATAAATTAATGTGCAAATTAGTACTGAGAAAGTAGCTGCTAGTATTTTAGGTTTAGGAATGTCCCAGGAATTAAATATTTTTTTTATTAAGATATATATTAAAAATATTATTAGGCTGCTTCCAATCAGTCCACCTAAGGCATTTGCAAAAAAGTCTATATTATTAGTTGTCATTTTGTTTTATTTAATTTTAATTTTAATTTTATTTTTCTATTTATATAAGAAAAATAAAATTAAGTCTAAAATGCTTGCTTTATTTATTTTTTTAAATCATAAATACGATTTAAAGCACTTGCTGCTTTAGATGTTGTCTCAATCTCTCTTAAAAATAACTCATTACTCTTTAAATCTAAATTCAATATTTTTTCAGTAATGACTCGATTATTGCTGTTTATGTAACTTATTGCTGCAGCTTCTCTTATATCTTTAACAGCGTCATAAAGGGTATAAAAAGCTCCTTGAGATCTTTTAGATACTTCTTTAACAGATTTGCTATACGGATCTATATCTAAGTCAGCTTCAATAATTTTTGCTAATTCATTTTTTGAGTATTCTTCAATTTTATCAGCTAACTGGTTTATTATTTTTATATGTTCATCCATTTTACTTAAATCTGTAAAATCATTTTTTTCAAAGTCTTTTAAAAGTTCTGTTCTAACATATGTATCAGATTTTAATCTTATTCTTTCAACATATAGCTGGTCTTCTTTTGATAGGTCTGAGAATTTAACTATTTTTGCTTCTAAGGCAGCTTGTTCTTTTTTTTCTAGAGCTAGGGCTGCTTTTGCTTTTTTAGCTTCTGGGGTTGGTTCTATTTTGTTATCTGAAGCTACTATTAGGCTTACAGCACATATTAGAACATAACCTGATAATGCTGTTAAAAGTTTAAAATTGATATTATTGCTTGTTTGATTGCTTGTTTGTGATGGCGTCATTTCTAGTCCTAAAGTTTGAAAAGTATCATATCATATTTTTAAAACTGTGGTATAAAAATCGTATAAATTATATATAAAAATGATTTTAATAGTGTTTTTGTTTTGCTAATAAAAAGGATGTATAATAAATATTCAATAAGGGTGCTACCTAGAAAGCTTCCAGGTGAAATTGTAAAAAAAACTATATTGTTAAATATCTCGTAAAATTAATGTTTTATATGTTATTCTATAATTTAAAAACTTAATATAAATCATAAAAAATAGTTTTAAATGTCTAAATATCTAATTTTTAGATTTTATGAATTTTCTTTTGATTTAAAATACTGTTTTTTAATATAAAGAATTTTTAGAAATTTTTTATAATTACTTACAAGCATTAATATAATCAGGAATTTCTATTAAGTTATTATTTATTTCTTTAATTAAACTATTAATTTTTCTTTTTAACTTCTTCACTCTTTTTTTAGATTCAGAGCATGATCTTCTTAAAAGTCTTTTCTTAATATAATTTAATCTTTTTAGTTTAGCTTTAATTTTTCTTTTAACAGATTTATTGTCATATATTGGACAATCTAAATTAACTTCAGATCTTAAATCTACCCAAACCATATTCCAAACATCGTGATATAAATCAATAGATCTGTTTAATTTTTTATTAACATATTCCTTGTTAATATTTTTACACGATTTTAATAAAGTTTTAGCAAGGCTTACATTAGATTGACTAACTACTGCTGTTAAACTATCAAGTGCTATTTGTTCTGTTTTTTTGTTTATACCATAAAAACCAAAATCAAAAGTTAAATCTTCTCCTGTATTTGGAGATTTTATCATTATAGCTGGAAAGCCATTCATTAGTGTTCCATCTGAATCAGCTGCATCATTTCCTGAATTAGTTAGAGTTAGTATAAAATTATGAAGAACGCTTCCAGAATTAAAGTCTGATGTGTTATCAAGTTTAATTGTAAAATCAGTGTTAGCAGAGACGTCAAAATAGTATCTACCATTAGAATTTGTAGTCGTAGTTTGAACTAAGTTTTGAGCTGAGTCATAGAGATTAACTGTAACTCCAGGAATTACTAATTCAGCTTGATTTTGAATTCCATCTTTATTTACATCATACCAAATATAATCTCCTATTCTAACTTTTCCAGGGTCAGGGTTAGGTGTAGGTGAGGGTATCGGTGTTAAAGTAGGTATAGGGGGTGTAGGATTTGGTGTGGGAGTTTGAATCGGAGTCTCTGTAGGGCTTGCTGTTGGCTGAGCTGTAGGGCTTGCTGTTGGTTCTACCATCTCGATAAAACCAAAATCAAAAGTTAAATCTTCCTTATAGACATCTGGAGATTCTACAATAATAGCTGGCATTCCGGCCATTAAGATAGCATCACTATCAACAGAGTTATCTGTTCCAGAGTCTAGAGATGTAAGAACGTATCCAGCAAGTGGTCCTCCTGAAGTAAAATCTGCGCTATTATCTAAAATAATTTTATAACTTGTATTTGGAACAACTCCTGTAGTTTCATCAAAGTAATACTCTCCTAAAGAATTTGTTAAAGTTGTAGCTATAGCTGTGGTTCCAGTAGCATCATACAAAGTAACTGTTACTCCTACAGCTAGAATATCTGTTCCGTCTTGAAGGCCATCTGAGTTATCATCTATCCAAACATAATTTCCTATTCTAACTTTTTCTTTGCAACTTAAATTTTCATCATAAACATCTACTTCCCCGCCTAAACCTTTTGGATCGTAGTTGCTGTTTCCAGGGTCTCCTGCATAAAGAAATTGTATATAGTCTGGATTATCTTCTTGAGAAGATATTGTTGGGCTATCTAATTTAGTTGAATTATATCCAATAACTCCCCAATTGCTATCTTCATTCTTAAAATCTCCACCTGTCATCCAAGCAATGTCAGTGTTTCCAGGATCTAAGTTCCAAGCAACTCCTCCTGTTGATGAGCCATTTGGGACTCCAATAATAAGCTCCTGGCCTACAGTTGTAACATTTGTTTTTGTCCAAGAGCCGCTGACTTTTTTAAAAATATAATTTCCTGCTTGGTGATTATAAAAAGTTCCCTGACCACTTGTAAGGTAATATATAGGGTTTCCAGTAAATGATCCTATTAGTAAATCTCCATTTGAATTAAAATCGATATCTCCTGATATAATAGTATTTACAGCATTGATTTTTTCAAAAGCTTCTTCAATTTCTACCTGGTCGTCTGAGCCAAAATTTCCAGTTGTTGGGTTTAATGAAACAGATCTTACATAGTTAAAACCATTTTCTCTAAAATCATGAACATTATAATAAAGGCGCCCATCGTAGATATCTATTGCAAAGGGTTTTCTTTTAAAAGGAAAATCGGGAAGGTCCTCTCTATAACTCAGACCTAAATCAATAGGATATGTATCAATGATAGCTCCTGAGCAGATATTTATTTGATAAATTGTATCATCAGCTCTATTTACTGCATATAAACTGTTTGTGTTAACATCATAAGATAAACCTCCAATATCTCTTGCAGCTCCTGGAGTTGTAGATTGAGGAAGGTTTGTTAAAACTGTAGGGTTTCCTGTTACAGAATCCAGTTTATATATTGCACCTGCCCCGCCTAGTGAACCTAATTGAGAATATGAAAAACCTCCTTTCCATTCTGAAGCACCTGCATAAATATTTCCTTGGTTGTCAAATTCAGTAAAATAGATGTTTCCTAAAGTTTCTATGTTCCAGTCTGGGTGCATAAATTTAGTTGGGTTTATTGTTGTTGCCGAGTAATTTAAACCTGTTGTATCTATAAGGGCTATTACATCTTGGAAGTTGATGTCGTAAGGTTTCCCATCAGATAAATCTTCATCTGTTCGAACCATGCAGCTAATTACCATCTCGTATGTATTTATTAAGGCGTTTTCTGGTTTTGGAGAGCAGTCGCAAGATTGAGCGGCTATATAGGTGAATGATAAAGAAGAAAGTATAATAGTTAGTAAAATGGCTCTCATTTTAGTATCCTTAGTTTTGATATATAAGTATAAGTCGGATGAAGTGGGATAAAGCTTAATAAAAATGGTTTAAATTTAAAGGTTTAAGGGGGGATTTGAAATCGTTTTATTTATTTAAAATACTTAGGTTTATAATCAAAATGTATTGCAAATGTAATATATAAAGATGCTCCTATTCCTCAACCTTGCAGTTCTGAAAATTATGATGAGAATGCTAGATTAAATGGCTTAGATTGGCCATCAACGGCTCATACAATGATCGGATTAAAAAGGTTAAATAATTTAAGATTTTGTATGGAAACTACTATTAAAGAAAATATTGCAGGTGATGTTATCGAGTGTGGTGTTTGGAGGGGGGGGGCTACTATTTTAATGAGAGGAATACTTAAAGCTTATAATATTACAGATAAAAATGTTTGGGTTGCTGATTCATTTGAAGGCTTACCATTTCCTGACGAAGAGAATTATCCTGAAGATAAAGGCGATGAGCATGCTGTTCATGAAGAGTTAGCTATTTCAGTTGAGTCAGTTAAAGAGAATTTTAGAAGATATGATTTATTGGATGAAAAGGTTAAGTTTGCAAAAGGTTGGTTTAAAGATACTCTTCCAGATTTAAATATCGATACAATATCGGTTCTTAGAGCGGATGGAGATATGTATGAATCTACTATTCAGATATTAGAGAGTTTATATCATAAAGTTTCAGTTGGTGGTTTTGTTATTATTGATGATTATCATGCAGTTATAGGGTGTAAAAAAGCTACTAATCTTTTTAGGGAAGTTAATAATATTACAGATCCTATGGTTGAGATTGATGGAATTGGCGCTTTTTGGAGAAAGACTTCTTAGTTTTTTTCAGCTAAGAGGATAGTTCAAGGAAGCGGGGCTTCTATTTTTCTAACTGCGCCAAAATGTTTTAGGTAAGTTTAAATTTTTTTGGAAGAGTCTCAAAAATCTTGCGTTAAGAGATTCGTTCTATAAACTGTTAAAGATATTTAACCTAAAACTTAGTTCTGAATAATTTCTATTATTATTATTATGAAGAAGGTATTGGTGAATTAAAATAGTTTACATTATTTAAGATTTTGTATTTGTTGAGTGTAGGTCTAAGTAAGAACAAAAAAAGGTCCAACTAATATGGCTAGTTTGAGAAATTTTCTTATTAGTTTATTTAACTGTAGTAATTAAAAGATATGTTGATAAACTAGTTCATCAATTTTCTTTTAAGTTCCATCTAGATTTTAAGGATAAGTTTTAAATTTGTTATTTTTACTTTAAGGTAGCAGTGTGGTTAGCGTTTAGAGTCTTTTAAAAAAATTAAACAAGTAATCAGATTTATTAGGTAAATTAATAATGTTATTAATTTAATAAATGATTTTAAAAAAGCATAACGATACCCTAATTTTATCTTGAATTATTTTAAACTTTTAACTATTATTGTTTTAATTAGAAAAACTCATAAACCTTAAAGAGCTCAAATTATTTTAATATTACTCAAAGTGAATTCAATAAGATTTTATTTAGCTATGTATATGAAAAAATATTGTCAAGAAATTCAGAAGAGGGCAGATTAATGTATAAAATTTTTTATCAAGTTGATTATCTTTTACAAAAAATCTTAACATCATTACTTTTTTCTATCCCTATAATATCATTAATAAAAAGAAGTTATTATTATTTAAGATTTAAATCTTTTAGACTTTTTATAGGACACAATGTTGCTATAGTAAATCCAAAAAATAATTTCCGAAAAACAGTAATAATATCTCAACTAGGAATAATTTCTAATATTTGAAA
>ENA-ORXR01000089-ORXR01000089.1-marine-metagenome-genome-assembly--contig:-NODE-89-length-135476-cov-21.732553_pt1 | contig 135476 bp, 111 predicted proteins | sample MGYA00237866_ERZ511479 | MGnify/ENA metagenome assembly ERZ511479 | reverse complement strand
AAGGCTCTCGCGTTCCTCGACATCCAACTTGAAGTGATGCTTTATTCTGGGCATCACTCAAAGAAGCCACTTCTAGCCAGAGTACAAGTATGAAAATTATATATTCCATCATCTTGGGCTCGCCGCTCTACTAGGGGGGTTAGTTCAGAGCATCTAGAACAAGCTGCCGCGGAAAGTTCCGTCCAAGGCAACCGGCTCTGCGCGAATTAGCGGCAGGGTCGTGTAGAACGAGTGGCACATCGCCGATCCTCGCCCGCAAGAAACTGACGAGCTCGTGGAGAGCTCGGAGCTGGGCTTCTCCGACGAGTTGTTCATCGAAGTCTCCAGCGATGCACAGATGAATTGCCGAGTCCCCATTTGCTGCCGGACGCTGGCTTGACCAACGTTGAGCGACGGCGATTTTAGGGTCTTTGTCCTCCGTGATGAGAAAATGGTAGGCCATATCGTCGAAGCCGCGCGACGAGCGGTGATAGGCTGCGACAACTCGGGGGTCGGACTCCCCTGTACCTGAGGAATGAATCACGATCCGATCCCAAGCGACGGGTGGAGAGTTGGCGGCATTCGTTACCGAAGAAATTTTATACCGAGTATCGCGATCGAGATGCTGCCAACCGCCCTTGAGAGCCCCGAAACCGTACTCATAGCTGGCCGATGGCCCACTGCCGATGAGCGTGGCGTTGTCTAAGTGATCGGGTTGCTGGTGATCCAAGTGGGAGCCCAGAGAGCGCGGCCGAATTGCCTGAGCGGAACTTCGATGAGGCTCCATTTCGAGTGTGCCGAGAGCATTGGGGCTCTGCGGTGTCGCTAAGCCTGAGAAGACGCGATGTCTGAGTTGGGGATCACCTTGGTGGCGTTCTTCCATCGTTGCGTCCCGACCGGCCAAGCTGAGGAGGACGAGGGTGGCTCCGAATACGACGATTCCCACGATCTTTAGCCAAGAAAAATGTTGGCGTTGAGATCGGCGTCGGGTGGCGTAAGAAGTTGGCGTTCTGCGAAACACAGCGGTGACAAGACAATAATTTTGGAAAACTTAGACTTCAATGTAATTTAAGCATTGAGTCCATTTCCTCTTAGAAGCAAATTCATGAGTTCGAGCGACCAGATTGACACCTTTCTTATCGACATTGGCAATGTCCTTGTCACCTTCGATTTTTCGATCGCTGGCAGGTCTTTTCAAAGCCAAGGCAAAGTTCCTGATGGTAGGGATCCGATCGAAATTCTCCTTCCTCTGAGAGACCGCTTAGAGGTCGGGGAGCTTGACACCATCACCTTTGCTGAGGAGGGGAGTGAAGCTCTTGGGTTCGGGGGGGATCTCGAAGAGTTCTGTCAGATTTATCAGGAGATCTTTTCCCGAATTCCGGCGATGTGGTCGATGATTCACAAGATTAAGTCGAGGGGCGATCACCGTCTGTTGATCTTATCTAATACGAGCTCGCTGCACCACGAGGGGCTGGTTCGGGATTTTCCGATCTTTGAGTGTTTCGAGGGCGGGACTTATTCTTACAGCGCGGGAAGTGCCAAGCCCGATCCGAAGATTTACCAGGTCGCGATTGAGGAGCTCGATCTCGTTCCTGAAGAGACGATCTACATTGATGATTTGGAGGCGAATATTCTGGCGGGCGAATCGTTTGGATTCGTTTCTCACCAGTATGACTTGGCAGATCATGCCTCGTGCGAAGAGTTTGTCGCCGAGCAAGGGGTTGAATTGGATTGATCGACCACCAGGACGAGGTGGGCAGGTTTCCACCGCAGCCAATGAAGAGTCCGCACCGCGTTTTCAGCGAGACAGAAGTTGAGCTCGCTGTTGCTTGTTGAGCTCACACCATTGTCCGGGAGCCAGCGACAAGTCGGCGAGGGGAAGCGCTCCGATGCCGACCCTCACTAGTCTCAGGGTCGGGTGGCCGATTTTTGCGGTCATCCGCCGAACTTGGCGGTTCTTACCTTCGCGGAGTTCCAGCATCAGCCACGGTGCAGGAATTTCCTTTCGTTCGCGGATTGGGGGATCGCGGGGCGGCAGATCCGGCTCCGCCTTAAGAAGTCTGGCGCGGCAAGGGAGGGTTCGGTACCCGCGGATTTCGAGGTTTCCTTTTCTCAAGCGATCCAAGGAAGCCTCGTTCGGAGCGCCTTCGATTTGAACGTGATATCGACGTCGGTGGCGGAAGCGTGGGTGAAGCAGTCGGTCGACCAAATCGCTTTCATCAGTGAGTAGGAGAAGGCCTTCAGAATCCATGTCGAGACGCCCCACGGGGAACACTTCTAGAGGTAAACCGTCAATCGACCGGAGAGTCAGTTGATCGGGCTCGTCGGGGTTCAAATTGAACTGGCTGAGCACGCCATAGGGTTTGAATAGGGCTACGAGCATGGATCGAAATTTAGTAATTTCGGGGTAGCCAGAGCCAGATCAGCAGTGCAATCCACGGGACGACGCCGAGGATGGTCAGGATCGCCCCGACGGGAGTCTTAAGAAAATCGATATAGAGAGCATGATTGAAATCAAAGAAGCCGGTGCCATGCGTCATCCGAAGCTGGGAATACGCAATCACCGCGGCGATGTCTGCGATCACCGGGACGAGAATCGCAGCGACAAAAACCTGCGGAAAGAAGCGCATCGCGATTGTTCGCTTAGATCGGCATTGGCCGCAACTGATAGAAGGTCTCAACGCTTGAGACATCTTGCTCAGTTCGATAGAATGCCAGCATGAGTCATGTCATTATGCGCAGTTTAGCCGTTGTTGTTCCGATTCTATTTGGCCTGAGCAGCGCGTTTGCTGACGGTCTGGTGGTGCCGCTGAAATCGTATGATGGCTCATTGGCCGAGCGTTCGCAGGAAGCAATCATCGTGTTCACTGGCGGGACCGAAGAGGTTAGCGCAAAACAGGATCTGATACTCAAGATTCAGGTTGAAGGCGAAGCCAAAGATTTCGCCTGGGTCGTTCCACTACCGAATGGTCCTGAGACGGCCAAGGCCGATGCGAAGTTGTTTAAAGAGTGCTTCAACTACGTCCAACACAGACTTCGAGGCGACGGGCGGGCAAAGGGTTACGCGAAACCTGAGGGTGTGAAGTCAGCCAATGTAGCTAGCGATTCTGTCACCGTGATTTCGCGAAAGGTGGTTGGCTCTTATGACGTCGCGGTCGTCCGAGAAAATGACCAGGGCAGTTTGAGTGGTTGGCTTGAAGAAAATGGCTATCAGCCTCTGGCAGGCGCGGATTCTGTGATCGAGCACTACCGGAAAAAGAAATACGTCTTCGCCTGCGTCAGGGTCACGGATGCTGAAGCTGCGAACGGAAGCCGTGATCTGCATCCTCTCAGGTTCTCGTTCGAGACCGGTGGTCGGGACGGCATCTACTTTCCGATGAAGTTGACCGGGCTGCAGAAAGGCCGATTTGATGTAAATCTCTATGTGTTTTACGGCGCCTGGCTCAACGATTCGATCAATGGCTATGGTTATGAGCATCGAGGGTTTAGTCGCAAGTATCGCGACTACGATGGCCCCAAGTGTGATGCCAATGCTGGCAAAACCTACTCCCTTCCCAAGAAGGATCCGTTTCTAGCTTCCGCTGCGCATACCATCCCGACACTGACCAAGTTTTTCCAGGCTCGATATCCCGGGGAGCGTTTCTATCTGACCAACATTTCAGCGCGCAACCTAGACCCCGAAGCCGTCCGGGATTGGAAGGACGACTTGTGGCTTTATCCGTACTACACCGATAAAAAGTTCGTGCCGTATGATGCGAGGTAGGTTGCGGAATCGTTCTGGTCAGGGATGATCAAGACGTCCCGTTATGTCCTCATCATCTCCTCATCAAGGCGAACCGATCCTTGGCATTGATCTCGGCACGACGAATTCGCTCGTCGGTGTTGTCGATTCTGGTTTTCCGATCCTTCTTGCCGACGCAGACGGCCAGCGACTCACTCCGTCGGCGGTTCTATTTCCCGCTGTCGAAGGTGATCCAATCGTTGTCGGGCGCGAGGCTCTTCGGGCTCGAGCAGCTCAGCCGGGACGGGTCATTACATCTTCGAAACGGCTGATCGGGCGTCGAGTAGGGGAGGGGGCGGAGACCGATTCGAGTTTCGCGACTAGCGGAGAAGTCGGCCAGCCTGTGCAGATTGATCTTGGTAATCGTAGTGTTTTTCCTGAGGACGTAGCCGCTGAAATCCTTCGTCACCTGAAGACAGTTGCCGAGGAACGAATCGAGAGCTCCGTCTCCAAAGCCGTCGTTACCGTTCCTGCCTATTTCAACGATGCCCAGCGAAACGCGACCAAGCGGGCTGGAGAAAAGGCGGGGCTCGAAGTGGTTCGCATCGTCAACGAACCGACCGCAGCCGCACTGGCCTATGGCTTAGACCGACTGGACGATCGGTCTCGGGTCGCGGTCTATGACCTCGGTGGCGGAACCTTCGACATTTCGGTGCTCGAACTTTCGGACGGCGTGTTCAAGGTCGAGGCCACCCATGGAGACACTAGTTTAGGAGGTGATGACATCGATCATGCCTTAGCCGGCTGGCTGTGGGATCAAGCTGGGGAGACGACAAGATGGAGCGAGGCACCTGCAGAGGTCGCTGTCCGCTTTATCCAGGCCGCAGAATCTGTCAAGGTCGCCTTGTCAGAGTCGGAGGAGCATGAGGTTCGGATGCCGTTTTACCGCCCCGACGCCAGCTTCGAAGTGACAGTGACTCGGGAGCAGCTTGAGCAGGTCGCGCGACCAATTGTCGATCGAACTCGTCGGCCTTGTGCGATGGTTCTGGCGGATGCTGGGATCGAAGCTTCCGACTTGGATGCGGTGGTCTTGGTTGGAGGAAGCACCCGGATGCCGTTGGTCAGGAAATTGGTTGAGGAGATTTTTGGGCGACTTCCTGACATCTCTCAGCATCCCGATGAAGCTGTGGCTCTGGGCGCCGTCATTCAGGGAGGAATTCTTTCGGGGACTCTTCAGCAGATGGTGCTGTTAGATGTCACCCCGCTGTCGCTCGGGATCGAAACCTTCGGTGGGTTGATGAACGTGATTCTGCCGCGTAACACGACCATCCCAGCCAAGGCTGGCGAGATGTTCACCAACGCTGTCGCCGGTCAGCGTGACATGGCGATTCACATTCTTCAAGGAGAGCGAGAGATCGCCGGAGACAACTGGACGCTGGGCCAAGTCGACGTCCCATTCACCCCCGGGCCGAAGGGCAGCGCCCGAGTTGGGGTGCAATTCGCCATCGACGAAAACGGAATTCTTGAAGTGCTCTGCCGCAACACCGACACCAACGAAGACCACATTTTAGAGATCCGCGACTCCGCTGTGGATGTCGAAGACGAGAAGGTCGAAGCGATGATTTCAGAAAGCGTCGAGCATGCTTTCGATGACATGGGCGAGCGCATTTGGACGGAGGCTCGATTGAAAGCCGAAGAACTTCTGCCCGCTGTCGATCAAGCTCTAGCCGCAGTTGGCGACCGCATGACCGAATGCGAATCCAAGGCCATCCGTGACACCGCCGCTGCTGTCCGCGAACAACTCGACGCGACCAGTCACGATGCCAACGCGCTCAAAGCCGTCGTCGCTGATCTCGACGCTGCGACTCAAGACCTGGCCGTGATTCTCGTCGAGAAGGCGATGGAAGACGCTGGGGACTAGCCCGCTTGGAGCGCCAAGCGTGCGGCTCCGAACGCAGCGGCTCCGTCACCCCCGATTGCCCACTCAAAATTGGTAGTCGGTTGGAACGGAGCAATGGGGGCCTTATGGTAGAACGGCTGAGCTCGCTCAACGAAGGCTTCCTTCACGGCATCGAGAAACCAGTCGCGGAAGGCGGCTTCAGCGAGTCCGCCACCAATCACGATCAAGCCGGGATCGAGCTCCGCGCATTGGTCGGCCAAGTGGTAGCCTAAAACTTTGGCCTGATGGCTGAAGATCTCGAGCGCCATTTCGTCTCCTGCAGTTGCTAGGTCGCGCACGGCGTAGGCCTTTTTGGCGATCGGGTCGTCACTCTGATTGAGAACGTGATTGGCGTTGGCAGGATCAGCGAGCCTGAGTTCAAGACGTCGACGGATCGCCATGAGCGAAACCCACGCTTCGGTCGATCCTGCAGCCCCAGCGCTATCGGAGGGGAATTCGCCATTTTCCAAAAACGGGACGGGCATCCGACCGAGTTCCATCGCCAAGCCGTTTGCGCCTTCATAAAGGATGCCGCCGGGAAGGACGAAGCCACCGCCGAAACCAGTGCCGGGCGCGACGAGAAGGAGTGGGGTATCGATGTCGGGACGCATCATGTATTCTCCGAGCGCGGCCGCATTGGCATCGTTTGTCATCACGACAGGCTTTCCGCAGTCGGCTTCGTACTCCGAACGAATATCTGTTCCGACCCAATCTTCGGAGAGGTTGGCCAGTCCCCAAATCACTCCTTTGCAGCTCGGTGCTGGCACATCCAGACCGACACCCGCGACATCAGCGACATCGACGTTGGAAGCCTCACAGATTTCTTTGAGGCCTAGGTTCAGCTGCTCGAAAGTGCGGTGGTAGCCTTCTTTGACGTTACTATCGACCTCTCCGTAGTTGCCGACTGGGGCTCCGTCTTGATCGACAAGGATGGTTTTGATCGAGGTGCCCCCGATATCGAGGCCGGCGTAGTAGCTGTTAGAACTCATGGAAATACTGGTTTGAAGACGGTGGTTTGTGACAAAAGGGGGCCAATGGGAATTCGTTTCAGAGGCGGATTCTAGCCGCGTTATAAAGCCCTGAGCGGTTAGTAACGAGCCTTTTTCCGATTTCTGTGGTTTAATAGGACAATTAACAACCACTCATTCTGATGGAAAACGACAAAACGACCCATTCAAAAAAAGAAACAAAGAAGGACAAGCGCCACCCCGGAACAACCGTGATGATGACGGCTCTCGGAGGACTAAGTGCTTTGTATTTGCTCAACCCAGGTGCTGGGGTGATCGACCTGATCCCTGATAACCTGCCGATCATCGGAAACCTTGACGAGGCTGCGGCGACTGCGCTGCTGATCTCTGTCTTTGCCTACTTCGGACTCGATATTTCGAAGGTCATCATGGCGCTGCTTGGTATGCGGAAAGACAAAAAAGCTGAAGGAACTGACGTTCCTGGAACCATCGACGTTGAGACGAGTTAGATCATATCGGATCTGAATGCGCGAAGGGTTTGGGGTTCGGACGAAGTCCGAGCTCTGAACCGATCGGCGTAGTCTGGGCTGTAACCCGAAGGGCCTAACATTCGTTCAGCGCGTAGCGCGGCCAGATCTGACTTCAATCCCCTTCTTTGTGGCGGGTGGCTGGATTGATCAGACCTTCCCTAAGCGATTAATTCGCGTGCCATCGTCGAACAGCCGATGATTCCAGCTGTGTTGCCAAATTTTGCGTGGCTGATGACCAAGTCGTCGATGCACTCTCTGGTTAGCGAGGCTTTGAGTTTGCTGCGCAGAGGATCAAATAAGAACTTTCCTGCCTGGGCGACGCCGCCACCGATGACCACTGCATCGGGGTTGAGTAGATAAATGGTGCTCATCAGGCAGGAGCCGAGATAGGTGGCGACTTTGTCCCAGACGGCGATCGCGACTTCGTCCCCTTCCTTGGCTAAATTGTGCAGGGCTTCGGGGCGCAGATCGCTCGGGGCATCGAGATCGGAATCGAAGTACTTTTGTTTCGCCATTTCTTCGATCTGGCGGTTGCCGATGTAGCGTTCAAGAGCGCCGCTGTTTCCATACGGGCCGTCGACACCGTAGAGATCGACGCTCATTTGCCCGATCTCGCCGGCGGCAAATCGGCTGCCGCGAAACAATTCACCGTTAAGGATCAGCCCGCCACCGACACCAGTTCCCAGAGTGACACAGATGACGTTCCTAAAGCCCTGACCCGCGCCGTGCTTAAACTCAGCGTAGGCCATGCAGTTGGCGTCGTTTTCCAGAATCGTCGGCAGCCCGATTTTATCCTGAATGATGTCGCGCAGCGAGAGATCGTTCCAACCTCGAACATTGGTGAGTTGGTAGGTAACCCCTTTCTCAAAGTCAATCGCACCCGGAACCCCGATACCAACAGCTGCAAGGTCGGGACAGTCTTTGCGCAGCTGGCTAACTGATTGAGCGAGTTCCTCAAGCAGAGTATCCGGGCTGTCATGATCCTGAGTCGGGATCCGAATCGTCTCGCTGATGATGTCGGATCCGGCGGCCACAGCGATCTTCACGGAGGTTCCGCCAAAATCTATTCCTAGGGTTGGAATCTCGCTCATAGTCAAAGTCTGTTCGGATCGATTTTTTCCAATAGCGACCCAATGTCCGGTATCAAATCAGCATATCCGCAGGAGGCAACGACTATCGCGGTGGATTTCCGAACGATTTGTAGTCGCTCAGGAGTCAGGGACGGTTTAGATTCTAATTTCTGATGGCTAAGGTTCCTATTCTCATGCCCCAACTCGGCGAGTCGATCGCCGAGGCGACGATTGTATCTGTGAAAGTTGCTCCCGGCGACATGGTTGCTGCGGATCAGGAAATCATGGAGGTCGAGACGAATAAAGCCGTGATGGCAGTCACGACTCCTAGTGCTGGCCAGATCGTTGAGATTACCGCTCAGGTCGACCAGAGTTATCCTGTTGGAGCGGCAGTGGCACAGATCGAGTGTGAAGATGTCGCCGAATCGGCTCCGCCATCCTGTGATTCGTCGCCATCGACAGATGAGACGATCCCGACGCCCAGCGCACCGATCCAAGGTTCCAATGGTGCATCGCCAGCTGAAGCGAAACCGCATTTCGGATCCGGAGATGATGATGGAGAAATTTTGGCTCATCCAGAAGAGCCGCCCGCAGTCCGACCTACGATCAAAGGGCTTCCGGTTCCTGCCAACGCGACGGGAGCCAGCTACATTTCTCCTCGGATGCGGGCACGCATGGATGAGTTGGGGCTCAATGCTTCCGATCTCGCTGGGATCGCCGGATCTGGTTCTGGCGGTCGCGTCACGGTCGAAGACTTTGAAGGGTTTCTGACCCGGATCGAAGAGCAGGAAATGACGGACGCGAGTCCGATGCGAATTGCGGTCGCGGACTCGATGCGTCGAAGTTGGTCGCGGCCGCTGGCTACAGTCGGTTCGCCAGTCGTGCTCGACCCTGTGCTGGTGCACCGAAAGTCAGCCAACCCGAAACCGGGGCCTGCTCTCTATGCGCTTCGTGCCTTGGCCATCGCTTTGTCTGAGGACACTGCGGTCGGTGGCCGATTGGTTGGTGAACGTGTCGTCCACCCGAGCTCGATCGATATTGGCTTCGCGGTTGAGGTCGATGATGGCGTGTTAGTCCCGGTGCTCGAAGACGTCGACAAGAAGCCGCTTTCTGAGTTGGTTGAGTCTTATAATGAACTCGTTGATCTGGCTCGCAAACGCCGTCTTCCCAAGGCTGCGTTGAAGACGGGGTTGGCGACGGTGACGAACTTTGGAACCTTCGGGATCGTCTGGGCGACACCGATTCCTCTTCCGGAACAGAATTTGGTTCTCGGGTTGGGAGTGGGTCGTAAAAAGCCGATCTGGAGCGACGAGGTTGGGACTTTTATCCCGGTTACCGAAGCCGAAATCACTCTGTCCTTCGACCACCGAATCCTCGATGGTGGCGGTGCCGGTAGGTTGCTCTATCGGGTTAGCCAGTTGCTGCTGAAGCCGGAAGAGTTGTAGTTATCTAGCTGTTCGAGTGGTCTTCCGGGGGAGGTTGTTATCAGAAATGAAATTGAACTCAAACGAAATTCAGATCTTCGATTTGAGCGGCAACCCAGTCCGCTTTGACTCACTCTGGCGCGATTCGCACGTCCTTATAACGTGGCTTCGGCATTTCGGATGAATGTTCTGCCGCGAGCAGGTTGTTCGCATTGGATCTATTAAAGACGAACTCTGCGCCTCCGGGGGCCGATTGATCGCGATTGGAAATGGAACGCCAGAGATGGCTCGCAAGTTTGTTGACGAGCTTAAAATTGACTATCCCGTTTTTTCTGACCCCGATCGAAAAACATACGACGCGCTGGGACTACAAACGAAATTAGGGATTGGATTGCGGACGCCTGGGTATTTCGTTCGCGCCTTGAAGAAAGGATTCTTTCAGGGACGGACTCAAGGCAGCGCTCTTCAACAAGGTGGTGAAGCGTTAATTTCCAACCAAGGCGAAGTTGTCTGGACGCGGGTAAGTCATGAGGCTGGATCTCATGCCACCAGCGATGAAATCCGAGCCGCCATCAAGATACTCGCCCAGCTGGATTAGCTGGTGAGCGTTAAGGAAGGTCTGATCAATTCCGCCACCTGCCACAAAGATGGTCTGCTTTGTTCGACTCAGCGGGTTGCCTGAAACGACTAAGCTCATTGCGTTTGATCCCGACTTAATAATCGCGGTCGAGCATGTAGTCGGCGATTTCGTTGAGCCGCTGGGCTTGGTCTCCGAAGATCGAGAGGGCGGCTTTAGCGTCTGCGGTGAGGCGTTGAGCTTCGGCGCGGCTGGCTTCGAGTCCTAGAATGGCCGGGTATGTGGCCTTACCGACCGCTTCATCTTTACCGGCGGTCTTGCCCAGTTGTTCCGTCGTTTGGGTCGTATCAAGGATATCGTCGATGACTTGGAAGGCTAACCCGAGGCTGTGTCCGAAGGTTGTCATGGCTTCGAGCTGGGCTGGGTCGGCTTTGCCTGCCATGGCTCCGAATCGGATCGAAGTACACAGAAGTGATGCGGTTTTCCGTAAATGGATGGCGCGGAGTTCGTCGAAGCTGAGATCACGACCTTCTCCTTCCAGGTCCATTACCTGACCGGCGACAACATTAAGACTGCCCGCAGCGATTGCCAGTTCCGTCGTAAAGTCGGCTGCGTCATAGGGATTATGTTCGGACTTAAAACGACAGACCATTTCAAAGGCGACGGCTTGGAGGGCGTCTCCAGCAAGCACGGCAACGGCTTCGCCATAGACTTTGTGGCAAGTTGGTTTTCCGCGCCGAAAATCGTCATCATCCATGCACGGCAAATCGTCGTGGATCAGAGTGAAGGTGTGTAAGCATTCCAAAGCCCCCGCGAGTGGCAGAACATCATCCGTTGAGTTACCGAGCGCTTCAGCTGCTGCGAGACAGAGAACGGGCCGGAGCCGCTTTCCGCCTGCGAAGACACTGTGACGCATCGCCTTGTGCAGCGAGACTGGCACTTGAGCTTCAGCAGGTAAATTGGTATCCAGCCAGTCATCGACCCGCTGGCAGCTGTTTGAGAGGTAGGACTTTAAATCCATGGGAAAAAGTGGCGAGGGCTAGACCAGAAGTTCTGCGATTTGAACGGCGTTGAGTGCCGCGCCTTTGCGGACTTGGTCGCCAACCACCCAGAGGGCGAGGCCGTTGTCGAAAACGAGATCTTCACGAATACGACCTACGAAGCAATCATCCCCGTTGGTTGCATCTAACGGTGTTGGATAGAGACCAGTTTCCCGATCATCGCGGACTTGGACACCTGGAGCGGCATCGATTGCGGCGCGGGCAGCGCTGACAGTAGGTGGCTTCTCGAACTCCGCACTGACGCTGATTGAGTGGGAGCGATAGACCGGAATACGCACGCAGGTGCAGGAAACACGGAGGTCTGGTGCGCCGAGAATTTTGCGCCCTTCGTTTTGCATCTTCATTTCCTCTTTCGTGTAGCCATTGTCTGTGCAGACATCGATCTGCGGCAGGGCATTGAAGGCGATCTGGTGCGGGTAAACCGAGGTTTCGATTTCGCGACCGTTGACCAATGCCTCGACTTGATTCTCAAGTTCCGTGATCCCTGCGGCGCCACTGCCAGAAACGGCTTGGTAGCTGGATGCGATGATTTTGCGAAGGCCGAATTCGCGGTGCAGGGGGGCGAGAGCCATCAGCGTTACGATGGTCGTGCAATTCGGGTTGGCGATGATACCGCGGGGAACCGATTTGGCAGCTTCTGGGTTGATCTCAGGCACGATGAGCGGGACGTCGTCGTCCATCCGAAATGCGGATGAGTTGTCGATCACTGTTGCTCCAGCCTTGGCAGCCGAAGGCCCGAACTCGACGGAAAGTCCGCCGCCGGCACTGAACAAGGCGATGTCGACTCCTTCGAATGAATCATGGCCGAGTTCTTTGATCGTGTGTTCCTGACCCCGAAATTCGATGGTTTTGCCGGCAGAGCGGGAAGAGGCGAGAAGGGTCAACTGGCCGACAGGAAAATCCCGTTGGTCGAGGCATTTGAGAATCTCTTCACCCACGGCGCCGGTGGCACCTGCGATGGCAATGTGAGGTCGTTCTGACATGTTGTTTTGGATCAGTTTCGGATCGGCTTGTACGCGCGAGTCTACGCACGCATTGCGGAGTCGGTGATTGTATCGTTCGTTGTTGTGGATGCAATCGGAAGCGAGCGAGGATCAGCAGCTAAAAATCAAAGTCGATGTCGAGACGCAACAACTGCACCTGTTGGAGTTCGGGCAGACCACTCGCAGCTACACGATATCAACTTCTGGTTTCGGGCTCGGGCCGTGGGAGAACAGTAATAAGACCCCGCTGGGACGTTTTGAAATCGCGGAGTGTCTCGGAGGTGGAATGGCTGATCGGACGATCTTTCGAAGCCGAAAACCGGTCGGTGATTGGGATCCGGAGAAGTCTGCCAGCGACCCCAACTTAGCCGATGCCGACTTGGTTCTCGGACGGATTCTGTGGCTTTCCGGCTCGGAGTCTCACAATGCGAACACAAAGGATCGCTACATTTACATTCACGGAACCAACCACGAAGACCAGCTCGGGCAGCCGGTCAGTCATGGTTGCGTGAGAATGTCCTGCGCGGACGTGGTCGAGCTATTCGATCGAGTGACCGTCGGCACGCCCGTGGAGATCGGGTAGGGCGTACGATTTACTCGGTGGGCCGTCGTCCAGAGCCTTTCTTACCACCCGGGCGCGATTTACCGCCTCCTGGGCCTGAAGAACGGCGGATCACTGCTTGGCTCACGACCTTGTCGAGCGTAGCACTCATTTGAGACAACACGTCGGGATGCTCTTCGGCAACGTTCTTTGATTCAGTCGGGTCTTTGAGAATCTGGTAAAGTTCAGGCTGGGCGCCTTCTGGTTTCACAAGTTTCCATGGGGTTTGCAGAATTGCCCAAGACTCTCTCGGGCCGGCGATCACGATAGGATGATCGCGAGTGACTTCGGCTCCAGTGGCCATCGCTTCCCAGACTTGGCAGCCATCGAGCGGGACAGTATTCTGGGTGTCGATCTTCGCAGCTGATGCCAAGGACGGCAGGAGGTCGGTGGCTGAGATAAATTGCTCGCTGCTCGAACCGGGTTCGATTTTTCCGGGCCATCGGATGATGGCTGGAACGCGAATTCCGCCTTCGTAGACGCTGCCCTTTCCGGCTCGAAGAGCAAGCCGACGGCTATTATCCGAAGATTCATCAGCACCTGCGTTTGGAGCCGATTGCGGCCGGCCTTTGCCTTTGCCGCCACCACGCATTTGTCCTGGCCCGCCATTGTCGCAGAAGAACATGACCAGCGTGTTGTCGGTCATGCCCTCGTCATCGATGCCCTTCAGAATTCGTCCGATGGCAATGTCCATGGCTTCGATCGCGGCATTCCGTAGACCACTTCGATCGCTGCCGTTTTTTTCTACCAATTTAGCAGGTGCCTGGGGTGGGTTGTGCGGAGCGTTGAACGGCACATAGAGAAAAACCGGTTTTTCTCGGTCGCGGGCGGCGAGGAGATGAAGCGCTTCGGTGGCGAATAGATAGGTGGAGTAACCTTCTTCAACGAGGCTTTCGCGGTTGCGAAACCAGTCGACATTTCCTCCTCGGCCACCGGTGTGGGTGAAGTAGTCAATCGCACCACCTAGGTGACCGTAGAAGTGATCGAAGCCTCGGTCGAGCGGGTGCATGCCTTCGCCGATTCCGAGGTGCCATTTCCCCGTCATGAAACATTGATAGCCAGCTGCAGAAAACGTCTGAGGCAGAAAGTGTTCTTCGACGGGGACGCCTTGGTGGCCGCCCACAGGAGCCGTGATCCCGAATCGTGAAGGCGTGCGACCGGTCATCATCGCCGTCCGTGTAGGGCTGCAAATCGGGTGAACGTAGAATCGTTCCAACTGAATTCCTTCGGTAGCAAGGCGATCCAGATTCGGCGTTGCGGCAGTTCCTCCGTGATAGCCAACATCGTTCCAGCCCATGTCATCGGAAACGAGCAGGACGATGTTCGGTTGTGCGGGACTAGCGGAAACGACAGAGAGTGTCGTCTGCCCGATGAGGCAGAGGATTACGAGGAAACGCATGGGATTGGAACACCTCTTAGAAAGAACAGTTCCGAAAAATCTGGATCATTCGTTTTTCTCAGCTTCCAAGATCTGCACTGGGCTGGCGGGCAGCTTATCGAGGAACTGGATGCCTTCCTCGTCACCTAGCCGTCCGAAGCTAAGTACTCCGGTCGGACACTGTTGGACACAGGCCGAGCACCGCACGCATTCGGGATCTTCCATCGGCTTGCCCTTGTTGGCGAAGCTCATGATGTCGATGCCTTGATGACAAACCGAGGTGCAGACGTTGCAGCTAATGCACTTCTTCTTCTCGGCGAAGATTCGGAATTTTCCGAACCGCGAGTAGATGTGCATCAGGGCTGCCAGAGGACATGCGAATCGGCACCAGACACGCCCTGAGAGATGGAAGTAGAAGGCGACCCCTAGAATCCCAGCCCACAGCAGATCGACAAACCAGACATACGACCAAGGCATCGTCGTACCTCCGTTCGATCCATAGAGGCCGAATTTGTACCACGTGCCGAAGTATGATCCTGGGAAGATCCAGCCGACGATTCGGAACAGAAGAAGGGCAAAAGCCAGCCACAGGAAGACCTGGCCGATCATGTTGAGTTTGTTCCAGAATGGGCCGTGCGGCATTTTATGCCGGTGGGCGTCGCCCATGGTTTCGGCAAGCCCACCACAGCTACAGATCCAGCCACAATACGCTCCCTTACCGTAACGTCGAACCAGCCATGGGATGATCACGAAAGTCTGAATGCCGCCGACGATCAGCCAGCCCCAAAGAGGCTGATCGGTGAACCAATTGAAAATGAACAGAGGCCAGGCCAGCACGAGCCCGAAACCGCGCCAATACTCGCGCCCGTTGCCGTCGTAGTCGACAGGAGGAAATAGGTCAAATTTCGACAACCAAGTTTTCTTCGTGTCGTCCTGAAGATACGCCGTCCCAGTCCCGAAGTTGATGGTCATGCGGTTGCCGACTTCCGGCCAGCGCACCTGCCCTCCCGCCCAGTGAGAATCGTCGATTTCAGGCGCACCCCAACCAGAGGTGTCGGCTTCCGGAAACAATTGGGCAGTTAGGTCAAGTGGATCTCCGACTTCGGCCGGGAGCGCTTCGACGCGAACCCGATCACCGAACCAGCCATTATTGCCGGCCCACGGCAGCATGAAATACGGCACGGCAAACAGCATGACGAATTGGAAGAACCACAAGCAGGTGGTCTGCCGCGTCACATAAGGAGTCCGCCTTCTCCGAATCCTTCGAATGCCGAAGACGAGCATCAGAGCACAGTAGATCAGGGTGTAGTAGAACCCGGGTGCTCCGATCGATTGGCGGATGACACCGAACAGATGCTGAGGATCTGAAAACGCTGTGCCCAATGACGACCACCACTCGGGTATCCGATAGGGGAACCATTGGTTGTTCTTAAAAAGATCACCGATTCCCGTCCAGGTTCCGGGCTTCTTCCACTCGTAGATGAACACCATGAGCAGCAGCATCAGCCCGGCTGTGATCCACCATTTCGGGTTTCGGTCTCCGGAAATCGCGATCCCCGAGCGCCGGAAAAAATCGAGTGGCGGCTCGCGGCCAATCATGGCAAAGACCGCGTCGTTGGGGACTTCTCGTTCCGGCCCATCTTTGCCCTCGCGGATGGTGGCGGTGGAGTCGTCAACCCGCACCGGGTTGGTGCCGAGGGCGAGTTCTAGGTGATGGTCGGGGCTGGCTGCCAATTCTTCTAAACGCTCGACATTTTCGGGCTTTGGCCGAGTCAGGTCTGGCTTGCGGTAGCTCAGAGTGACCTTCGATCCGCATTCGGCCAACGCGATCGCGGCTTCTGCGGCGCTGTCGCCGCCGCCGACGATCATGATGTCTCCACCACAGAAATCTTTTGGGTCGTGCAGACGATTGGACACCTTGTCGAGCTCTTCACCAGGGACTCCGAGCTTTCGGTAATTTCCCGAACGACCGATCGCCACCACGCAACGGAGCGCCTTGATCGGCTCGCCGCCTTTCTGGTGAACGAGAATCAGACCGCCCTTTCGTTCGACCTGCTCAACGTAGGCATTGGTCACCTCAACCCCAGACTCCGAGGCTTGTTGTTGCATGTCCTCTAGCAAGGATTCACGGACGCTGCTCCGGTCGGAATACTGGATGCCTCCAGATGGAGTCATCTCGGTCGGGTAGGTGAAGATCGGCTTGCCAATCGGGAAGTTCGCGATGGTCGAGAATGGCTTGGCTGCTTCGAGAAGAATGTAGGATAGGCCAGCTTTCTGAGCCTCCATGGCCGCAGAAATTCCCGACACTCCGCCACCAATAATGGCCAGATCATATTCGGCTTCACCCTTCCCTCGTGCGCCTTGGAAGTCTGCCTCTGCGAGAAATGCGTGTACCGCTTTGGCGCCAGTCTCTGACGAAAATTTGAGCAATGGAACGCCACTCAAGTCTCCAACAACGCGAACCCCAGCGACATTGGTTTTCCCGTCTTCTCCAACCACTGGAAGTTTCTCGACTGTGCCAGCTGGCCATTTCCCATGAAGCCAGTGGTAGAACTTTGTGATCGGGTTGGATTTGAAAAGATCAGAGTTCATGGAAATTTCAGCGGTCGATTCTAGGGGACGAAGCTTACCCAGACCGACCGAACAACAGAACTAAAAATGGTGTGGGATTGCGTTCATCTCTACATCGGCTACGGTCGCGCGTGATCGTGAATCTCACGCAATCGACCGCTCTCGGTCTTTGGGCGCTTTGGCTACTAAGCCTAAGCCTGACCCGGCGTGCGATGTTCCAAGCGATCTGATTCCACTGACTTCTGAGAATCAACTGACCCAGAACCCGCCGCCGAAGAGGCTGCGGGTTTTCTTTTTGGCATCCGCATCCGTCTTCGTCGGCCTCTACTCGACGACCCATGCAATCATCCATTTCCACCTTTCTGATCGTGGCCTCTAGCGCCGTGCTCTTTTGTAGCAAGGGCGTTTTCATCAAAGCGGCATTAGCGCTGGGTCTCGATGTGCCGACGGTGTTGGCGCTGCGAATGGTTTTTGCCGCACCGTTCTTCGTTGTGGTGGCTTGGGTTACTGAGCGACGAGCTAGGGCCGCCGGAAATGGTTTAGTCCTTAGCGATGCTGGTTGGGCGATCGGGCTTGGGTTTCTTGGCTACTATTTCTCGTCGTTGCTCAATGCGACCGGGCTCCAGTTTGTCAGCGTCGGGTTGGAGAGGATGGTGCTCTACACCTATCCGTCGATCGTTTTGGTCGTGGCAACTATTCGTGGTCGGTCGCGCCCCAGCGGGAAGATTTGGGCCGCCATGTCGATGGCCTATCTGGGGATCGTGCTGGCGTTTTTCGGCGAACTTCGAATGGTCGGAGGAGACCCTGTGGGGCGCACTGCGTTTGGTGCCGGTCTGGTGTTTGCCAGTGCGGTAACCTACGCGTTGTTCTTGTTTCTTTGCAGTGGGACGCTAGAGCGAGTCGGATCAGTGCGGTTTACCGTTTGGACGATGCTGACTTCGGTCGTCTTTATCCTTGGACACTTCGTTTGTGTGCACGAGCCAACTGCCATCGTTGGGTTGCCATCGGCGGCCTACGGCTACGGAATGATTCTCGCGATTTTCGGGACAGTTGCTCCGGCCTTTCTGATGGCCGCCGGGTTGCGGCGGGCCGGACCTTCGAAGTTCGCAGTGATTAGTACTGTCGGGCCTGTCGTTTCGATTGTTCTGGCGTGGCTCGTCCTTGGGGAAATTATGCGACCTCTTCAGGTGGTCGGATTCGCCCTGTGTATCGGTGGCGGCTTGTGGGTCAGCCTTGGCAAGGCGGAGCTTGGGAAGTGATGGGCTAGGCAGGCTAGACTAGGGGGCCAGCTGGATCATGTATTGCGAGCTCTGAGTGCCGACCATTGGAAAATCGGCACCTGGGTTGCTCGATGTCGTGAGACCATAGAAACTCAGTCCGTCGCCAGAGAGACCAACCAGCATCCACGGGCTACCGACCGACGACCAGATGTTCAAACCGATGCTTGCTTGGTCGAAGGGCGGAGGGAGTAACGGATCGACCCCGAAGGTGTTGAAATCTGCGAATGACCCGTTGTCACTGAAGAATTGGAAAGCGGTGGCGACTGATCCCGCAGAGTAGGAGTGCCCAAGTTGGAGGCTGATCGAGGCACCATAGAAGCCTTCTGGCGATGGGGCGGTATGTTCGAATCCGAAGCCAGCAGGGAGCGTGCCGCCTTGGACGGCAATCGCCGCCGCAAGCGACGCTGGTTCGATTGCTTCATAGGTCACAGGGTCGTAAAGTTGAGTACTAAAGTTCGAACCGAATCCGATGGTGGTGTCTCCATCGTCGATCGCACGGAACCACAAGCGACCAAGGGTGTGCCAGTTATCTGTCACGGTGATCGGCGAGAGCCCATTGGGCGCTAGAAAGAAACTGGAGAGAAGGGTGACACTGACGATTCCAAATTGGCCGTCGCTGCCGATGATTTCCCACTGTGGCTCAGAAATTCCGTCACCGAAATCGTATTCTGGATTCGGGATATCATGACCGATGTAATTGGCCCGTTCCGGGTCGTAACTTAGGACGAAGTCCCCAGAGTGGATGAGGGGGAAGTCATCCGAGCCTGGAGATTTCCGGATTTGCAAATCCACCGAATAGAACCGCTCATTCGTCTGGAAGTTCCGGATGATTTGTGGGATCGCGACAGGTCCCGTGCCGAGCCTTAACTCGTAGCTCGCAGAATCTTCGGCAGCTTCCTGAACTGTCGAGAGACCGCCGTTGATGAGGATTGACCCCTTCGTCTTAGGAGTCTTTGGGCTCCTAGGGGAGATGAGGCCACCTGATATCTGTAGTGTCTGACTGGTAGCTCCCGCCACCTGAGAAGCGCGAGCAATGGGCTCTCGACCGTAGGCTGATCCCAAGAATGAGCTGGTGGCGAGGGCAACGAGAAAGATGGTTCGGCAATGCATGAGCGTGATGGTTTGCTACCGAACGAGAATTTTCAAGAGAGTTCATGAATATTTTTTAACGAAGAGCGAGTTTAGCCAGCCGTTGCCAGAACCTCGTCATTCGGCGAATACTCGTTTCGACACCGCAGCGGCCCCAGTTATTTCCCAACTGGCCGACGCCCAACGCCTTTGACTCCGGTTAAGCGATCACCGAGATCAATCCGCATGTCTCGGACTTTCTTGAGCAGTTCAGAGACGACCTGTGGATGTTCGAGCAAGACGTTGTTGGTCTCGCCGACCGTTTAGTGTGCGGTAGCTATGGGGCAGAATCAGCTTCCATTTGCCGCTTCGCATGGCGTGGAGTTCGTTGGTTTTGTAGTAGAAGAACAGGGCGTCGTGGGGTGTCTTTGCCTTCCTTTTTCCAACTAGTAGCGGAGTGATGTCTTTTCCGTCGATCGGGCGTTCGGGTAGTTTCGCGCCGATCGCCTTCGCCACTGTGGGAAGGATGTCGATGGTGCAGGTAATCTCTGAGCAGGTCGACTTGGCTGGGATTTTAGCTGGCCAGCGGGCGATCATCGGAACACGGATACCGCCTTCCCAGCAGGTGCCTTTCCCTTCGCGAAGCGGGCCTGCAGTACCGCAATGAGTGCCGTAGTTGAGCCACGGGCCATTGTCGCAGGTGAAGATCACCAACGTGTCTTTTTCAAGGCCACATTTCTTGAGGATCTTCCTTTGGATGGCAGCAGGTGCATTTTTGCTCAGCCTCTTTCTGCCGAACCTTAAACGCAATATGCCGCGTAGAGCCCGGTTTCCGTTCCAGAAAGGGCGACGATTTGATCCGACCAGTTGAACAGTGAGATCCTGAATTGCCATGCCCGCTTGAATCGGTTACAACGCGATACCTTGTCGCAACATCATATCCAGATGCTCCTCGAACGCGGCCGTTTTGAAGAAGCAGAAGCCGCCATTCGCGAGGCGCTCAAGGCGGATATCGACAATGATATTCTGTATCTTTTGCTCGGCAGGGCGGCGTTTGGGCAGAATCAATTTAGGGCCGCTGAAGATGCGATTCGGAGGGCCATCGGAATCGACCCAGAGTTCTCGCCGAGTTACTACGCGTTGGCCAATGTGCTCGCCGAACGCAAGCGTTATTCTGAGGCTCATGAGGCTTTGGATCAAGCCATCGAACTCGATCCCGACGATGCCGATTGTTTCGCGCTCCGTAGTCGTCTTCTCGCTGAGAAAAATCGCGATGAAGAGGCTTTGGAGGCCATCGAGACGGGTTTGGAGCTCGACCCTGATCACGAGGGCTGTCGGTTTTATCGCTCGGTGGTGTTGGGCAATTTGGGTCGCCATGAAGAAGCCGAACAAGAGTCGATGGGACTTCTTGGGGATGCCCCTGACAGCGCAACAAATCACTGCGCTCGTGGTTGGGTCGCTCTCGAAGCGGGAGACAGTCGAACGGCCGAGCAGCATTTTGTTGAGGCGCTCCGAATTTGGCCAGACAGCGAGGATGCGAGAGTCGGGATGGTTCACGCGATTCGGCATCGCAACCCCGTTCTGGGAGGCCTTCTTCGCCTGATCATTCGAGTCGATAAAATCCCGTTCGGATACCTGATGCTCGGGGCTTTTGCTCTGTCGCGAGTTTCCCACGGATTGATCGCAAGTGAGGCTCCTTTAGTTTCTGGGGTGGGTGTTGCGATGAAGTCGATTTGCTTATCGTTCTTCGCCTTGGCACTCATCATCGAACCTCTTTTTGATGCCGTGATGTGGGTTTCCAAGACATCGCGTCACGCGCTACGCAGTCACGAGGCCAAGGCTGTTCGTTGGTTCGGTGGGCCGCTGGTGCTCGGCTTGGCAGCACTCGTGGTTTGGGCTTTTGGTGGTGCGATTTGGATGCCTGTTCTGGCGCTCGGACTGCTGGCGCTAGCGCGGCTGATTTACGAAACATTCCAGACAGAGAACGGTTGGGCGCAACGCTGGTTTTGGGGATTCAGTGCGATCGGGGTGTTGACGGTCGGTTGGATCCTTTGCGCATTTCCATTGATGGTTCGTCCGGCGGGACTTGCTGCGGTCGAGCAGGTAAGGGCGATCGTTGAGGCGGAAACGGCCGCTGATGGGGATTCGGTGGAAGAGTTGTCTGAAGAAGCCGAGACCGAGCAACTTCCAAGTGCTGAGGTCATAGCGGCGGCCGAAGCGATGCGCGGATTTTATCGAACCCGAAGCCGCTACTTAGGCTATCCCGCGTTGGCTTTGTTTTTGCTCGCAGCGTTTTCTGACAACGTGCGAGATTTCCTTCTGCGCCGTGCTCCCGACTAAGTTTCAAGGGATCTCAGCTAGGGAAGGTCTGATCAATTCGGGCTGCAACTCGGAAAGAACCCTCGCGCCGTGGAACCCGTGGCATGACCGTCCCGGTCATAGCCCCAGAGTGCGACGACCGGACGGTCGTGCAACGTTCTTGGACTAAGCACGGAGCTTCAATTCCATCTTTGTGGCAGGTGGCGGAATTAATCAGACCTTCCCTAGGGCTTTCCGACTGTGGTATGTATGGATCCAATGATTCGGCAACTTCTCGTTCTTTCGATCGCTCTGTCTGTGATCACGTCGGCCTCAGCTGATCGACCCCTCATCGTTGCACATCGTGGAGCTTCGAAGGAGGCTCCGGAAAACACCCTTGCGGCTTTCGATCTTGCTTGGGTCAAAGGAGCCGATGCGATCGAAGGAGATTTTCATCTGACAAATGACGGCCAGATCGTGTGCATTCACGACTCGACGACCAAGCGGGTCGCGAAGCGAGACCTTGTGGTAGCCAACTCGACCCTCAAGGAACTTCAGAAGCTCGATGTCGGGTCATGGTTGAACCCGAAGTATGCTGGCACACGAATCCCGACATTAGACCAAGTTCTTAAGACGGTTCCGTCGGGGAAAATGATTTACATCGAGATCAAATCCACTGCCACGATCGTCCCGTCGTTGATCCGGGTGATTAAAGACTCAGAGCTGGAATTGAGCCAGATCATGGTGATTTCTTTCCGCTCCGATGTGATCAAAAAACTTGAGGGAGCTGCACCGCAATATTCTAGCGCCTTGCTTACGAAATTCGAGCCAGACAGATCGAGAAGGGCACCAACGGCAGCCGAAATGGTGGTTACCCTGAAAAAATCTCAGGCCGACGGGATTAGCTCAACTCGAGGACGAGTTACTCCCGAAGTGATCAGGCACTTTCAGAAAGTAGGTTACCACTTCCATTTCTACACGATTGATGACGCTGCGACTGGGCGACTGCTAAAGAAATGGGGAGCAGACTCCATCACGACCAACGTTCCGGGGAAAATGGCGGAGTGGCTGAAGCCGTAAACGTTCCTCCCAGTGGTTCGCCTAGAGACCGCTTGAGTTCACCAGCGGTGCGATCTCGAGGTCACTGCCGTTGTTCGGATTAGGCGTTGAGTTGTCTGCCTCGTCTGTCTCATCGCTTTGATCCGTTGTCGTCGTGGGGGCGGTGCTATCATCTGGGTTGAGAGTGCTATCAGCCCCCGCGTCTGAATTGTCGGGAATTCTGGCGGTTGCCGTCGTGGTTTCGGCAGCTTCATAACCGATGTCGTCAAGGAAGGCCGTGATTTGAGCGACGGCACCTTCGACTTCGACACCGGCATCGTTGGCCGCATCGGATCGAAGCATATCAAGTCTAGCAGTGAATTGAGCGATTCCTGCAATTCCTGAATCACCTTCACCACCAGAAAACGGAAGATCGCTCTGGCTGTCGGCTGACATCGCGTAGCCTTTGAGTTCGCGGGAAACTTTAATATCCAACTCAAAATTCGCACCGTTGGCTTTAAATTTAGTATCGAGCCTGCCCATAGCGAGGAAATTGGTGGTCGAGACCTCATTGGCCGCCGCCGCGGATAGAACAAAGCGTTTGGTTTTGTTGTCGGTAGCGACGAACAACTCTCCAAAATTTTCAAGTGTGACGTAGATCAGTCCGTCGGATTCGGTTCGTTGAAGGATTAGTGAACCAGTTCCCCCAATCGCTGGAGCTACGTAAAAACCGCCTAGATACGGGCGATAGTTGATGCCGTCCTTGGTGTCCTTGAAATCTAGTCTGTAGACAACGACTTGGGCGTTGACTTCATCGGCTGCGATAAACAGCGAGGAAAGAACCGTCATCGCGAGAAGGGCACGAACGGTGAAGAAGCGGATATGGGTGTAGTTCATGAAGGTAATGGGGTTTATATCCCGAAAGATACCGTATGAAGCGCCATTCGCGAGTCGAATTTCTAGAATCTGTGAAGACTATGGGGTATGGCGCCACCAGTCGCCTGGACGCTCCCACCCGTCATCTTCGGGTGTCTTGTCATCGGAATCGGCACCGACTTCCTCTAATAGCCGAGCCTCTGCCGATAGGCCTCTGCGCTCTCGCTTGACCAAGACCCAAGCTCCGATGATGAAGCAGCCGAGGAGGAAAAAGATGAGTGCGATCATCACCAGCGCCGAAGCATCTGAAGCGTCGCGCAGTGGCGGTGAACTCGATATGCGGCCATCGCCGCCTGACACGATGGCGTCAGATGCGGCTGCCTCTTCTGCCCCAAAATTAGTGTTCGGAGGGCTCAAGCTTCGTCGTTCTCCTTTTCGAGGATCAGTCGCATCGGGATCATGTGTGAGAAGGCGAATCCGTTGGATTGGAAAAATAGTTGAGAGTCTTCTCCGATTTTGTCGGTGAGAAGAGTGATTCGAAGAAACTGTTTCTGCTCGGCGAACTCGCGGACATAGCTCATGAGAAGGCTGCCGTAGCCCTGACGACGATGGTCTGGGTGGATGACCACGTCTTCCATATTGATGACGAATCCGCCGACGGCTGTTGAAATGGTGAACAGTAAATTTACCATGCCAACGATTCGGTAGTCGTTACGAACGACAAAAATGCGGCCACGGTTGGGCTTTTCTAAAATTAGTCGAATGCCTTGTTCTTGCTTTCGTTCATTGGCCTCAAAGTCCGCTTCGTGCTCCATGAGGTCGACAACGAGACGCACTAGATCTGGGAGATCTTCTAGAGTCGCGGGCTCAACCCACGGTTCTCCAGAGAGATCACTTTCTTCCTCAGTTTTCTCGGTCGCTTCGTCAGACATAGTTCCCTTTAGACACTCTATTGTCGCTGGGTTCTGGTGTATCGTCAATTCGATGACAATATTGGTGCAATCATCAACCGACGGCGATTACTGATTCGTCTCCGCGATTTCTTTGACAATGCCCTAGCAGCGGATAAGATACGCGCCCCCTCGCTCAGACGGGGACTAGAATCTCTCACGACATACCGATCGATGAAACGTACCTATCAGCCGTCCAAGCGTTCCCGCAAGCGCCAGCACGGCTTCCGCGCTCGCATGGCCACTAAGACTGGCCGTGATCTGATCCGCCGCCGCCGCCATAAAGGGCGCAAGCGTCTGGTGCCTAAGGGCGCCGAGATCAAGTTCAAGCGCCACACCAAGCAGCACTAGCTGCGGCATTCGACGCGCCGTTGCGGTTCAACCGTGCGCTGCGTAGGCTGTTGACCGGTTTCCTTGAATTGCACCGATGCGCCTTCCTCGAAAGCGCCGGCTGACAAATTGGGGAGACTTCCGGAAAGTGCGTGAACGTGGTAAGTCGTTCGTAGCGAACAACTTAGTCCTCGGCGTCTATTGGTCTGCCGATCCCGAGGTGGCTACTTCGAAAGATCGCTCGAACCTTGCACGCTTCGGATTTGTCACCTCTAAAAAGGTCGGCAATGCCGTGACGCGCAACCGAGTTCGGCGTCGTCTGCGCTCGATCGTTCGTGAGCACGGCGACGAGTTGATTGGTGGCGAGCAGGCAGGTTTGCGCATCGTAACTATTGCCCGTTTTCGAGCCGGAACAGCCAACCAGGAGATTCTCCGCCGCGAGTGGCGCTTTCTCGCCGCCAAGGCTGGGTTGCTGCCCCGCGGTAAACCAAGAGCTTCAACCAGAGCGAAGAATTCGACCACCAGCGACCGATGAAGATGATCCTTTGTCTGCTGATCCGGTTTTATCAAGTCGCTCTCAGTCCCGCGATTCATTTTATTGGCGGTCCCGCATCGGGTTGCCGATTCGAACCAACCTGCTCCGAATACGCTCTTCAGGCCGTCCGCAAACACGGTGCCATCCGAGGCAGTTGGTTGGCCGGTTGGCGAATCCTCCGCTGTAACCCTTGGGGGGGATATGGCGAAGACCCCGTGCCAGACAAGTGAGCAAGTTGCTTGCACACTTCACAGGAATCGACACTCTCACACCTCTGACTACCTAACGTCCTATGGATAAGAAAACTTGGATCGGCGTCGGCATCTGCGTCGCCGCGCTCATCTTCCAACAGCAATCGGTTAACAAACGGATGCGCTCTTGGCGTGCCTCTGAAGCCGAACGCATTGCTGCTGAGGAAGCCGCTTTACCGAATACCAATCCCGCCATTAATGGCGACGTCGCCGCCGCGGGTGATGGATCGGATTCATCGATTGCTGCCGCAACTGCAGCAGGTGCCCCTGGAACTGAAGCGACCCCGGCACCGGCGGCTCCCGATGTTCCAGAACAAACGGCGGTCATTACGACGGAGGGCGTCGAATATGTCCTGACCAGCAATGGTGGCGGGATCAAGGAAGTTCGCCTTCTGGATCATCGTCCCGTTGGCAAGGAAGATGGTATCATCATTCTCAACCGTGAGGGCCAAGCACCTGTCTTTGCGGTCGGGCGCGGCACCCGAGCACCCTTTCTCAAGCCCTTTGAAATCGTCGAGCAGTCCGCATCAAAGGTCGTCATGACCGGCGAAATCGCTCCCGGCGTGGTTGCGAAAAAGACGTTCACACCGAGTTCGGGTGAAAACGCGGACAAGTATCTCCTCGATTGCGATCTGCAGATTCAGAACACCAGTGGCGAGCCAGTCGAACTTTCGGACTACTTCGTCTACATGGGTGCGGCTTCACCACTTCAAAAGACCGAGTGGATTCTGCCGGCGTTTTTCTGGAACGACGACAGTGACCTCGAACGTCGCGATGCGCGCAAGTTCAGCGGATCGGGATTCGGCCCATTCAAGTCGGCCCCGACTTCGGAAATTGTCGAAACGATGGGTCAGCCGACATGGGCTGGCACAATGAACAACTATTACTCGCTGCTGCTTCGTCCGAAAAATCCGGATGAGTTCGGTGGCTCCACTCAAGTTTGGGGACGCCGTTTTGAGTCAACACTTGGAGAGGAACTCAATTTCGTTCGTGGTGACAAAAGTTACCCACACGGCGTTCACGGTGGTCTTGGACTCGGTGACAAACAGTTGCTGCCCGGATTCCAGATTGACCGCGCCTACGATTTGTATGCTGGCCCTAAGGAATACACGCGTTTGCGCGGCCTCGGCGAAAATCGCAGCAAGTCGATGTTCTACGGCTTCTTCTACCTGATCAGTTCGTTCCTGATGAGTCTGACGACTTGGATTCATAAGCTGCCATTCGTGACCAATTGGGGATGGGCGATTGTCATCATGACAATCATCATCCGGACGTGCATCTGGCCGCTTCACGCCAAATCGCAGCGCACGATGAAGCGCATGTCTTTGCTCCAGCCGAAGATGGCGGAAATGAAGGAGAAGTATCCTGATGACCCGCAGAAGATGCAGGCTGAAACGATGCGGCTCTACAAGGACTACGGAATCAATCCGGTAGGTGGATGTTTGCCGATGTTCCTCCAGATTCCGATTTTCTTCGGCTTCTATCGGATGCTACAAAACGCCGCCGAACTTCGCCACGCCCACTGGCTCTGGGTCGATGACCTGTCGATGCCGGACACCGTGGCTCATATTGCAGGTTTCCCGATCAACCCTCTTCCACTGCTCATGGGTATCACGATGTTCCTACAGATGGCGATCTCACCGAAGAGCGGTGACAAGATGCAGCAGCGGATTTTCATGCTGATGCCGCTGATGTTCCTGGTGTTCTGCTACAACTTCGCTTCGGGCTTGGCGCTCTATTGGACCGGCCAGAACGTCTTCAGTATCTTCCAGACTTGGTTGATGAAGAGACGTCCTGATCCGGTGCTTGAGAAAGTCGGTGGTGGTAGCGGTGGTGGAAAACCTCGGAAGAAACCCAAAGGCGGTTTCGGGAATTTCCAGCTACCGAGTGGCGACGACGACGATAAAAAGTCGAAGAAACGTCAGCCTCGAACCGGTGGTTGATTGACCAGAGATTCTCTATAGAAAATCCTCTCTTTGAGGTCTCAAATTTAGACCGATGACCGCCGCAGACCGTCCCCGACTACGCGCCGTTCAGGTCTTCAATGTCTACCTCGAGCGTGGTGGCGAAGAGAAATCGGTCGACCGAATTCGGCGTCAGATGGCCGACCGTTGGGATATCAGAAAGTGCTTCTTTGACAGTCAGGAGTGGAAGGCGGAACCGAAGTGGAAGGCACCGTTTCAGGTGGCGCGAATGTTTTCGAATCGTGCTGCCGCTGAACGGTTGCGGACGGCCATTCGTGAACACCAGCCCGATTTCTTGCTGTTCCACAATATCTACCCGGTCGGTTCGCCAGTGCTTTACCGAGTGGCTCTGGAAGAGAAGATTCCGGTCGTGCAGTTCATCCATAACTTCCGCCCGTTCTCTGCTGGCGGCGCTTTGTGGGCAGGAGATCGGATTGCTTGGGAAGCTTTAAAGGGCGACTATTCTGCAGAGATCAAAGCCGGATCTTGGCAGGGTTCTCGCCCGCGCACGGCAATCATGGCTGCGGTGCTCAAACGACTGCACCGCTCAGGTTGGCTCGACGGAGTCAAAGGTTGGATCGGGATTTCCGAGTTCATGCGCGATACCTTCATCCAAGCGGGTGTGCCCGCGAATCGGGCTCATGCTCTGCGACACTGCTGGGAGCCGACAAACACCGAGGCCCCCGGATTTCCCGACGGTGAGCACTATTTGTTTCTCAGCCGTCTGGTGCCAGAGAAGGGTGTCGCGACTCTGCTTGCGGCTTGGGCCATCCTTCAGGAACGTCTTGGCCAAGCCTGCCCTGTCTTGGTTGTTGGAGGCACGGGGAGCGAAGAGAAGGCGGTCGAACAGGCCGCCGCGAAGTCTCAAGGAACGATCCGATTTGTTGGCTTTGTTGACGGTGATCAGAAGACAGAACTGCTTCGTAACTCGCGGGCCATGCTCGCTCCATCGATCTGGCTGGAGCCTTTGGGCTTAGTCACATACGAAGCCTACGATTTCGGTAAGCCCATGCTAGCCGCTGCTTCGGGCGGACTTTCTGAAACCGTGCTTGATGGCAAAACCGGTTTCCTTCATGAGCCTGGCGACGCGCCGTCTCTGGCTGCGACGATCGAAAATCTGGAATTACTCTCTCCCAACCAGCGCCAAGATATGGGCGCAGCCGGTCACCAATGGCTTCTCGAAAATACCGACCCCGGCGCTTGGAGCACAACACTCGGCGAAATCGTTGATTCTGTGGTGAAGTAACTGACGTTGCGTGCTGCGAGTCAAACTGAAGAGTGAGCTAGCCACCTCTAAAGACGCGATTGAATCCGGCTTCAGTAAGAATCTGTCCGACTTCTCCTCCGTAAATTGGTGTTCAGTATCTCACCAAGAAAGCAATGGCGGATAAATGGCCTTCCGCCAGCGCAGGACTGCAACAATTCGGGCCTCTCTTCCGTGACCTCGATCTCACCTGACAGAACGACATTTCAATCCCTGCGCTCCCTCAATTTTCCAGCCCAAACTTACAGATTTGGGCTACATTTGCGGCCCGTGTTCAGTGTAACTTCCATCAAGTCCTATCTCTACCTGCTCCAGACCTTCACGAATGGAACAGAGTTGATCCAGAATCTTCGCAAAGGAGGCATGCGATCAGACGGCCCGATTTGCCGTAGCGCCAATCTCCGCAGCGGTGGCTCGATTATTCATCCAGACAGCCCAGGACTCGTCGGTACACTGCTCGAAGTCTGGCACTGGCGTTGTTACGACGACGGCACGTTTTACGAATTTCGAAAGGGTGACGTCATCGTTGATGCTGGGGCGAACATCGGCACATTCAGTCTCGATTTTGCTCGCCGGAATCCATCGGCACGGATTCTCGCGTTCGAGCCATTTCCCGAAACCTTTTCCTGCTTGAAGGCCAATGTCGAATCGCTCGGCCTCACCGATCACATCGATCTCCGGAACGAAGCTCTGGGAGCCGAATCCGGTCACGCAAAACCGATCGGCGACACTGACCGGGCAGTCGATGGCACCACCCAGGAAGCTGATGCCGATGATCCCGACGCCGTTTCTATGGCTACGCTAGATTCCGTTTTGGCAGAGGATGGGATCGATGAAATCGCACTGCTCAAGATGGACATCGAAGGTGGTGAAGAACCGATTTTCGAAGCCATCCGCCCTGGGACATTGGCTAAAATCCGCTGCATTTCGATGGAATACCACGACAACCTTCGTCCCGGCGTTCTCAAACTGATTCAGAAGCGGCTCGCCGATACCCACGACGTCCGGGTGATAAAGGAGGAGGACGATGAGGGCAACGAACTGCCATATGGCATGCTCCACGCCGGTCGACGGAGTTAGTCCTTCGTCACCGCGCCATTGAGCAATGCCTCGTCTAGCTCAGATGGGAGGGAACTCGCGACCGATCCTAACATCTTATCGGTCGTGAACTCCCTCCTACATTTCTAGGACTCCACTCCTAATTGGGATGTCTATTCCATGAACCGAATCGACCGCCTCACTGCGATGATCCTGATGCTGCAGAGCCGACGGGGCGTAACGGCTAAACAGATCGGCGAGCATTTCGGAATCAGCGTCCGTACTGTCTACCGCGATGTCGCGGCACTGGGTAAGGCAGGGGTTCCTATCGCGGCAGAGGCCGGCGTCGGTTACAGCCTGACAGCGGAGACAAAATGAAATTCCGTCCGATGGGTGCCGAGTTGGCCAAGCGTGGATTCGTCACCATGACGGTCGCCTACCGCTTGAGCGAAGAAGCCAAATTTCCTGCCATTATCCACGACTGCCACGCCGCCGTTCGCTATCTACGAGCCAATGCCAAGCAGTTTCAAGTCGCCCCAGATCGCATCGGAGTTGTCGGAGGTTCAGCAGGAGCGCATTTAGCTGGGCTACTCGCCACCTCTTCGAAAATCAAAGAACTGCATGGTGATGGTGGCCATCCAGAATTTTCCTCAGAAGTCCAATGTGCCGTCGTGATGTCCGGACCTATGCAGATTGCTACAGGGAACGTCGCCGCGCGATCCCTCGACCCCGGCAACAAAAAACCGAACGCAATCTGGCTTTTCGGCGGGACCGTCGATGAAGTCAACGAACTCTACCATTTGGCCGATGCTCATGAAAAGATCGATGCCGATACGCCGCCGATTCTGTTCTAGTTCGGCGGCACCGAAGACCCAGCCAAAATTGCCCCGTCGATGGAGAAGCTAACGTCGCTCGGCATCCCTACGGAGGTTCTGTCTCACTACGAAGACGGAGAACATGGCTGCTGGAATCGTGAACCATGGTTTACGCCCATGGTTGATGATATCGAAGCGTGGCTGAGCGAGCACCTGTAACCTGCTCAGCACCCGCCGTTTTCTACCAATAGCGGTGTCCAGGAACCGGCGCGTAGCCGACAAAGCGAGTCTTCGAGCCCAAGTCGAGCTTGAGCGGGAAAAAGTCGACGCCAGCGCCATTGACGCCTTTCTTGGTCTTGCCTTTCGCTCCGAAAACATAGTGCGTCCGAGTCGCCTTATCGTATCCGGCATAGATCATCACGTGAGTGACAGGGTTTTTGCTGCTGTAGGTTCCGCCCCAGAAAAGTAAAAAACCGGGTCGTAGATTTGGGAGCGATGCACTAGCGCTGCCTGGCGTACGTCCAACGAGTCCCTTCTGAGCGACCCACTTGTATTGCTCGTAGGAAGTCCGTGGCACTGTGCCGACTCCGGATTGACGAAGCACCCAACGAACGGTTGCTGAGCAGTCGAGCCCACCTGAACGCGGATCGCTACCGCCAAATCGATAAACAAGGCGCTGCCGAGCAAGATCCCGGCAAACCATCATCATCTGACCAGTATCGGCGCCAGAAACATGGTAGGTCGGACGTGCGACCGGTGCAGGTGCCGGAAAAGCCGCCCGGTGCTGATGATTGTAATTCTGAGACTGATAGGCATTTTGCCGAGCCATCGAAACCGGAACCCAGCGCTGGGCCGTTCCTTGGGCCTGAGCCTCGGTAGGGAGAATCAATGCTGCCAGCAGCGCTATCCCCGCAGTGACCAACCAGGCAAACCCCCGATATACCCGGCCTGTCTGCATCAAAGGCGCGACAGGCGTGCTCGCCTGCGGCCCTTTCAATAAGTTAAGTTCCCGATACATGATAAGATAAAAATAATAATAGTTTAGGAGCGTTGATTATCTCATATTTATTAAAAATATCAAACAACTATTATCAATTTCTGTAATAATTAGACTAAGTAGATTATTAATATCCATTAAGCAATTGGTTGATTCTCAGATTCGCTATGCCCCTCAATTCCACCCGGCCGACTTCCTAGCCTCGGTTCGAGGAGTGCTGCGATAAATTGGACGCCGACCTAGCCAAATTATTCGACGATAAGACGCGACAGTGATCTGACCTTGCGCTGCGGGGCTCAGGCGTGACATTTCTGAGAAGAGGCAGGTCGCTGACTTGCACACGCTCCATGGGGAAGAAAAGCACAGATTCTGAATCCGCTGATATTGAAGTAGCGAACGCAAATATGCAGCGCACGAAACCTAATTTTCGTGAGCAACTTCATCTGGTTCCCCACAAACCGGGCGTCTACCTGATGAAAGACCGACTTGATAGAATCATCTACGTCGGCAAAGCCCGCGATCTCCGTAAACGCCTATCCAGCTACTTCACGCCATCTCGTCAGCGGCTGTCCGATAGAAAGACCCGTGCCCTCATCGATAGCATTTGGGACTTCGAGATCCATGAAGTGCGCAACGAACCAGAGGCGCTCCTGCTTGAAGGCAAGCTAATCAAAGAATACCGCCCAAAGTACAATGTCAGCTTCCGCGACGACAAGCGATTCCTGCTGGTCAAGGTGCACCTCGAAGACCCGTTCCCGAAATTCGAGCTTGTTCGAGTAAAGAAGGATGATGGCTCCCGTTACTTCGGACCATTTGCCCACTCCGGATCCCTGCGCACAACCTTGAATTGGATTCACCGCGAGTTCGGGATCCGCAGTTGCCAACCGCTGAAACCGGGCGAAACCGACTACCGACACTGCAATGATGATATCATCAAAAACTGCATGGCTCCGTGCATCGGTAAGGTCGACCGAGAAACCTACATGGCCCGAGTCGAGGAAGCTTGTTCGTTCCTAGAAGGCCACTCAAAAGACGCCATCGCCGCTCTTGAACAATCCATGCACGACGCCGCTGGCCGGATGGATTTTGAGAAGGCGGCCCAGCTTCGTGACATGCTGGATGATCTCAAGAAGACCCTGCGTCCCACTCGACAATTCAGCCGCGGACGAGGCCTGCCTCGCAAGCGTACTAATTCTAAGGGCAAGAAGTCAGAAGATGGCATGGGCGATGTCATCGACCTCCAGGATGCCCTCGGTTTAGAGCGTCCCCCACGCCTGATGGAATGCTTTGATATTTCGAATATTTCGACCACCCACTGCGTCGCCTCGATGGTACGCTTCCGCGACGGCATCCCCGACAATGCGGCTTATCGTCGCTATCGAATTCGCTCGGTTGATGGTCAGAACGATTTCGCCAGTATGGCGGAAGTCGTCCGGAGGCGCTATTCCCGGATCCTCCTAGAAGCTCGTAATCACGTTCCCGACGAGCTTGAAGAAACCCAAGAATCGCCGCTCGATGCCATGCGCCGGATCGAGAAGACCATCCGCGAAGGCAAAGGAAGCCGATTTGTCCAACTCCCGGACTTGGTCATCGTCGATGGTGGCAAGGGACAGCTTTCGTCAGCCGTTGAGCAGTTGCAAAAGCTCCACCTAGGTAACCTGCCGATTGTTGGGCTAGCCAAAGAGCGCGAAGAGATTTTTCGGCCGGGAGAATCATTGCCGGTCGTCTTGCCACACGACCGCGGAGCGCTGCAACTGATGCAGCGAATTCGGGATGAAGCGCACCGCTTCGCCAACGGATATCACCAGCTTTTAATGAAGCGGCGAGTCGCAGAAAGCATTCTGGACGATTGCCCCGGAGTGAGCGAAACTAGAAAGCAGGCACTGTTGAAGGCGTTCGGATCAGTAGCAAGGTTGCGCAAAGCATCGCCAGACCAGATTGCCGAGGTGAAAGGAATCAGCGCCACACTTGCCGAAGAACTCGCCGACTTCCTCAAGACTCACCGCAACTAAAACCCGACCGAGTCTCCTAAAGAAACTCGACCGGCCAGACTACATACCATCCTTTGAGAACCCATTCCCATTTTCTCTCGCCCCGTATCCTTGTCCAAATGGCTGCGGCACTCCTGTGTGGTGGATTCGCTCAATCAGGTGGACTCCTTGCCCAAAGTGAAACGGAATCCCCGCTGAGAGTCGTCGCTCCATCGGCGGCACTTCCGCCTCCACCGGCCGTCCCTCTCGCCGGCACCGAGGATGCTGAAACACCGGAACTCAGCGCTTCCTGGCAGACGAGGCCGGAGGCCCGAACACTGCACCTAATGATTCCCGCACCTCGAGGTCAGATCGTTGACCGTGGGGGATTTTCCATGGCTCAGAACACGGTCGCGTTTCGGATTGGTGTCAATTTCCCCCATTTTGAGAACCCAACGGATTCCCAAATTCTCGCTTATGCTCGGCAACGACTGGCAACGGCAAATGGCATCGCTGGAGCCACATGGCAGCTCGATCCAGAAGCTGTTCTCAGCCATTACGAGCACCGCCGCTGGCTGCCTCTCCTGTTTTCAAAAAGTCTAACCAAGACCCAGCGAGCCGCTTTCGTCGCCGCATCCGATCGCATGGACGGTTTGATTCTGCACCCATCCTACGAACGCCATTACCCCCAAGGAAAGTTCGCGGCTCACATCCTCGGTGCGATCAAAAAAGAGGTCGGCATCCCGACGGGCCCAATTGCTGACATGGACCCACTCTTTGAGATTACCATCGGTCGCCGCGGGCTTGAAGCATCGTTCAACGAAGAACTGACCGGAAAGCCGGGCGAACTCGATGTTCTCTTTGATACCGACGGCACCGAACTCAGCCGAGAAATTCTTAAGCGCCCCACTCCCGGCGGAAACATTATCACGACCCTCGATATTCATTATCAGCGCTATGCCGAAGAGGCTCTGACCAAGCACACACGCGGTGGAGCGATGGTCGTTATTGATGCTCGCAATGGCGATATCCTTGCCATGGCATCAAACCCAATGTTCGACCCCGGCGAATGGGCAAAAGGCCTGAGCAATAGTGAATGGAAAGCGCTTCAGGACGATCCTGGAAAGCCTCTTTTCGCCAAAGCTTTCCAAGCAGAATACCCACCAGCCTCGACCTTCAAACCAGTGGTCGCATTGGCAGCTCTAGAAGCCGGAGCCGTCAATCGCCACACGATGTTTGACTGCCCGCCATCCATGTATATTGGGAACCGGATCTTCCGCAATTGGAACAAGAAACCTGAAGGCTCGATGACAGTCATCGGCGCGATCAAACGCTCGTGTAACACCTGGTTCTACACCGCTGGCTTGCGAACTGGATCCGACCCAATCCTCGCGACTGCTCGCAATTTAGGTCTCGGACAACGCACAGGCTTACCGATCGACGCAGAGGGAGCGGGTCAAATTCCTGACAACGAAGCCCACCGGGCTCGAGTCGGCTTTGCCATTCGTGGTGGCGATCTCGCCAACATCTCGATTGGACAAGGTTCGGTTACCACAACCCCTCTCCAAGTCGCACGCGCAATGGCTGCCCTCGGCACTGGCGAATACCTCAACCAGCTCCGACTCGTCACTCAGGTTCAAGACATCAACAACACCGTCATACGCTCGATTCCTGAACCAACAAAAACCCGCCTTCAAGTCTCCCAAGAAAATCTTGATACCATCCGACGCGGAATGGTCGCCGTGGTTTCTGGTAGCAATGGAACAGGCAGTCGCGCTGGTATTTCCGCCGCTCAAGTCGCTGGTAAAACCGGAACAGCCCAGTGGTTACCCGCTGAAGATCGAAACCTCGCCTGGTTCTGTGGATTCGTTCCGGCAGCGAACCCACGGTATGCATTCGCGGCAGTCTACGAAGGCGCTCCCGGAGAGAAGGTCAGTGGTGGCTCCAAAGCCGCCCCGATCGTTCACGATGTCCTCGACCGAATCTACAAGCGTATGGCCGGTGAAGGTGGCGGCCAGTATGAAGAACTGACCGAGAGCGCTCCGAAAGTCGAAATCAGCGATCTTCCAATCGCCGCTCCCGCTGCCGCCATTCCCGCAGAACCCTACCCAGAGGCTTTGCCGCCAGCTCCAGAACCGCAGAAAAAGAAAGGCCTTCTGCGACGTCTGTTCGGACGGTAATTTAAGCCACCCGGCTAAGGGATTTGCGACCTTTCAGATACGCCCTTATTTTTAATTAGAATTATTCTTGATAACTGATCGCTGCGCCCTACTCTGGCTTGACTGTGTCTAAGACGAGCCCACAGAGCGAAAGCAGCGATTCGATTCCTATGCCGGAACTTCCCGGTGGGATGCGGATGACAACGCAGCGCCGTGAGGTTTACGAAGTGATCGCGACCAGTCACGACCACCCCTGCGCTTCAACGGTTTACGATCGGGTCAAAGAAAAGGCGCCAAGCATCTCATTGGCTACCGTCTACAACGTGCTTGAGACGCTGACTTCCTGCGGCATGATCAAACAGATCAATGTTGATCGCGACGCCAGTCGCTACTGCCCCAACCTTCAAGACCACGGCCACTTCTTTTGCGAAGCCTGTGGCAAAGTTGCCGACATCTACCGTAAAGATAGCGGCGCTTCCGATGTCGCCAAACGCTGGGAACTTCCCAGTGGCACTGAAATCACTGCAGTCGATGTCGCCTTGAAAGGCATCTGCCCCAGTTGCTCAGCTAAAAACTAGTTCCACTTTCTCTACTTCTAACCACAAACTCTCCATTCAGAACCGTGAGCCTTTCCATCACTGACCTGCACGCCAGCATCGACGACACCGAGATCCTAAAAGGTCTGACACTTGAGGTGCCGAAAGGCGAAGTCCACGCCATCATGGGCCCTAACGGCTCCGGCAAATCCACTCTCGCCAAGGTGCTCGCAGGGCATGAAGACTATGACGTCACTGCTGGCTCAGTTAGCATGGACAACCAAGATCTTCTTGAGATGGCGATCGATGATCGCTCGCGGGCTGGCTTCTTCCTCGCCTTCCAGTATCCGATGGAAATTCCCGGTGTCTCGAACGCCAACTTCCTTCGCGCCGCACTTCAAGCCCGGATGCCTGAGGGAGAAGAACTCGATGCTGTCGAATTCTACAAGCTCATGCGGGGCAAGATGAAGGAGCTGGGAATGGACGAAAAATTCACTGGCCGTTCAGTCAATGAAGGCTTCTCAGGTGGTGAGAAAAAGCGTAACGAAATTCTCCAGATGATGATGCTCTCACCGAGTTATGCCGTCTTGGACGAGACGGATTCAGGACTCGACATTGATGCGCTCAAGATCGTTTCTCAGGGCGTCAATTCGATGCGCTCTCCGGCTACAGGATTCCTCGTAATTACCCACTACCAGCGCCTCCTCGACTACATCGTTCCCGACGTAGTCCATGTCATGTGCGATGGGAAAATCGTCAAAACCGGCGGCAAAGAACTCGCTCTCGAGCTCGAAGAAAAAGGCTACGACTGGGTCAAAGAAGAACTCGTCCCAGCATAGTCGAATCAACCGGATGTCAGAAGCACTCAAAACCGCTGAAGCTCGTTACGAGGTCTTCGTCGCCAAGGCGAAGTCCGATGGCGCAGCGCGTCGAGGCGAGAAACCTACTCCCGTTGTTGACTGCACATTTACTTCTGCCAGCGGCCCCCTGAAGTTGTCTGAAGCATTCGGTGACAAGACCGACCTGATTCTAATCCACAACATGGGTAAATGCTGCAGCTACTGCACCATGTGGGCTGACGGAATCAATGGCCTGCGAATACATTTAATGGATCGGGCTGCTCTCCTTCTGATCTCACCTGATTCCGTTGAGGAACTTGAAGAATTTGCCACCGGCCGCGGGTGGGAGTTGCCTAGAGCTTCTTGTGACGGGGCGGGCTACATCGAAGCCTTCGAGAGATCTGATACCCATCATCCCAACCCAGGATTTTCGACTCTGCACAAAGACGCAGACGGAAACATTCACCGCATCGCCTTCGAATCCTTCGGCGAACACGATAACTTCTGCCCAGTTTGGCCAATGATCGACCGTCTCAAGAACGGTGTTAATGGCTGGCAGGCCAAGTTTTCCTACGAGGAGTAATTTCCTCAAACCAAAATCACTATCTAAAGTCGGCCATGAACACGGACCAAGAAACACAAACAGTTACCTCGATTGCTGAGGAGAAGGACACCGTTGGAGACTTCACCTTTCCGGAACGCAACAAGTTCGACGCCGGATTCGGTCTGTCTGAGGCGACCATTGATTACATTTGCGAAGTAAAGAAAGATCCAGAGTGGGTTCGCGAGTTTCGTAAAAAAGCGCTCCGTGTTTTCGAGGAGAAGCCAATGCCGACCCACTGGGCGACGAAGGATCTCGACGCGATCAACTTCGACGAAATCCGTTATTACCTTTCTGACGGAGAACGCCCTAAGAAGAGCTGGGATGAAGTCCCAGATGACATTAAGGAAACGTTCGAGCGTCTGGGAATCCCGGAGCAAGAGCGCGCCTTCTTAGCTGGTGTCGAAGCTCAGTTCGACTCGGAAGCCGCCTACTCAAATGTCAAAGACGCCGTGTCCGAGCAGGGGGTGATCTTTGTCACTTCCGCCGAAGGGCTTAAGGAGCACGAAGAAATCTTCCGGCCATGGTTCGGAAAGGTGATCCCAACTTCCGATAACAAATTTTCTGCACTTAACAGTGCCGTATTCTCCGGAGGCTCATTTATTTATGTCCCTAAGGGAGTGAAAGTTTCGCACCCGCTCCAAGCCTACTTCCGAATCAACTCGGAGAATTTCGGGCAGTTCGAGCGCACACTCATCATTGTCGATGAAGGCGCTGAACTGACTTACATGGAAGGTTGTACAGCACCAAAATTTGGCACCCCGACCCTGCACTCTGCAGTGGTTGAGCTGGTCGCCATGAAAGATGCGAAGCTTCAGTACATCACTGTCCAAAACTGGAGCAGCAATGTCTTCAACCTCGTGACGAAGCGTGGAATTGCACACGAAAACGCCGAAGTGCGCTGGATCGATTGCAACATCGGCAGCCGCCTGACGATGAAATACCCGGGTGTGGTGATGAAAGAAAAAGGTGCCCGAGGTGAAGTGGTTTCAATCGCTCTCGCCAACGATGGTCAGCATCAAGACACCGGTGCCAAGATGATCCACGCTGCAGACAACACGACCTCAAATGTCGTTTCGAAATCAATTTCAGTTGGCGAAGGACGCTCGACCTATCGTGGCCAGGTTCATATTCCCAAGCACTTGAAGGGCTGCGTGAATAACACTGAGTGTGATGCTCTGCTCATCAACTCCAAGTCGAAGACCGACACCTATCCTGCGATCAGCGTCAAGGGTAACCAACACGCCACCCAACACGAGGCAAGTGTGTCTCAGGTCAGCGAAGATCAAATCTTCTACATGCAACAACGCGGCCTTTCTGAAGCCCAAGCGATGTCACTTTCGGTGAACGGCTTCGTCAACGACTTGGTGCGCGAATTCCCCATGGAGTACAGCGTCGAACTCAAACGCCTGATCGACCTCGAAATGGAAGGTTCGGTCGGCTAAAACTATTTGTTCCGACTTTCGTTTCGGACTTCCTCTTCAACCTATTTTCCTGTGTCTGCTACCTTGACTCCCTCCATCCTAAATCATCAGCCTGAGCCCAATTCAGCCGTGCCTTCTTGGGCTTCTGAGATGCGCCGAACCGCGTGGTCTAAGTTCGAGTCCCTGCCCATGCCTGGGCCGAAAGACGAGCTTTGGCGCTTTGCCAGTATCCGGAAAATGGGACTGGAGAACTTTGGCCCTGCGTTGCCCGTAGGCGTAAAGATCGAGGCTGCTGCAGACCAAGCTTACTTCGTTAACAATCACACGCATACGGAACCAACCGTTGACCCAGAGCTTGCTGCGAAAGGAGTGATTGTTGCTTCGATTGAGAAGGCATCAACCGACCACGGAGAATTGCTGCGCAGGTTTTTCTTAGCGCAGGAAGCCCCACTCGGTTCCGAGAAATTCCGAGACCTTCACGCGGCAAACGAACAGTCTGGTGTATTTGTCTTTGTGCCAAAAGGCGTGGAGATCGACAAGCCGATTCAGGTCAATCACCTGATCGGAGAAGGTGCCTCCTATCCACACACTCTCGTGGTGGCTGAAGCCAATGCCAAAGTTACTGTCATCGATCGCTTCAGTTCAATCGAGTCTGACGACGCTAGCCTGACAATCGGTGTCTTTGACCTCTACGCAGCGGAAGGTGCGAAGATTAACTATCTCAGGAGCCAAACGTTAAGCCTGACCAGTCGTTCGATCGCCATCGGCACTACTCTCGCTGAGAAGAATGCCGACGTGAAGAGTTTGCTAGTCAACCTCGGTAGTGGCTGGGCGCGTAACGAACACGTCAGTCATCTCAATGGCGACGGGGCCAACAGCGATATGCTTTCAGTCACCGTTCCTACCGGCGATCAAGAGTTCGATCAAAGGACGTTCCAGCACCACCACGCACAGCATACTACCAGTGACTTGCTGTTCAAGAATGCCCTCTACGACAAATCGAAGTCGGTCTTCGGTGGCCTCATTCTCGTCGACGAAGGCGCACACCACACTGATTCGTACCAGACTTGCCGAAACCTACTGCTCAGCGACGATGCCGAAGCACACTCGATGCCGGGTCTTGAGATCAATGCCGATCAGGTCATGTGCAGCCACGGTTCTACGAGCGGCCAGATCGGAGACGACCAAATCTTCTACTTCCAAGCCCGTGGAATCCACGAGGATACGGCTCGCCAACTCATCGCTCTCGGCTTCACTCTCGAAGTTCTCGACAAGATTTCCGACGATAACATCCTTGCTGAGGCAACGGAGACTTTGCAGGCAAAGTTCAAGACGCTCAGCTAGACGCTTGCTCAGAAAAGCGAACAAACCCGCCAAGGCGCGGGCATTGAGGCTCGCGCGACCAGTCACCCGGAATGCAGGGTAGCTATGAGCGCGCAATGGTGAAATTGAGTCCACACGGCATTCAACAGACACCTTGGGTCAGCTTTGCCCTACGAGCGGGCCCAGAATCAACCGCAACGAATGGCTTCTTGGCCCTGCTGAGTCTGAGGTGGTGTCGTTTGACCGAATTCTTGGAGTCAGTAGAATCGACTCTAGCAGGGTGTTGAAAAAGGCGGCGACTCGTCGCGGAGCCTCATGTGATCGAGGGTTAGGCGCGAGGATCAAGTGGATGAACATCCATGCGTGACGAGCAACAACGACTTCGTTCTCATGAGGTTACGCCCGAAGGGTTTGCGCAGCCTTCAATTCAGCGAAGCCGCTACCCTGCTAGGGCGATGAGGGGCTGTTTTCTTTGTTGAGGTGAGAGTTGCTGGGTTAGTTTCAGAGCCTTGTCCAGATGGATCTGCGCTGCCAGAAGAAAGCGGTGGGTGGATACTATGCTTCGGTTGCCTATATGGACGCGATGGTCGGGCAGGCTTTGGACGCTCTGGAAGCCTCCTGAAAGGCTGACGAAACGATCGTGATTTTCACCAGCGACCACGGCTTCCATCTCGGCGAGCACGACTTTTGGGCGAAGGTCAGCTTGCGCGATGAGTCGGCTGGAGTGCCGCTGACTATTTCGGTGCCGGGGAAGACGGCGGGTGTCTGTGATTCGCTGGTCGAATTGAGACCCTTTCCCTAGCTGTGTCAGACAGTTTTGGTTTTTGAATGGTCTTTAGACTCTGTAATTTGCTAACCCGATCTGCAGAGAAGAACCAAAAAACTCCGTTGGGATAGGAGCCATGAATATTCATGGCGTTGTGCTGCGGTTTGAGATGTAGGTTCAATAAATTGAGTTGAACCTCCTGCCAGAGAGCCTCCAACAACGATGTTTTTCCGCTCCCGTTTCGTCCGGTGATGATTAGATGTCTCAACTCAGAGTCGTGGACATCGATCCGGAGATCACGATGATGGCGTAGCTCCGGAATCTCGATCGACTTGATAAAGGTAAGCTCTTGCTTTTTCACAAGGAACCTCCCTGCGTTGCATTTGGTCAATGCCTCTCGATTGAACCCAAGTTTGATGTGCGATGCGAGATATCACTATTCGACGACACGAAAAAGCCCGGGCAGTAGGCTGCACCGGGCTCTCTAAAATCGGTAGAATCTACTTCGGCTACTGGGCCTTGGCAGCTTCAGCGTCTTTCGCGACCTTTGCAGGGCGCTTGAGGAGGTCGAGGACCTCACGCGGGTTGAGCTTAGCGACGACGTCCTCGGGCATGCCGAGAGCGACTAGGCGCTTCTTTTGATCGCGCTGACGCTTAGCCTTCTTGGCACCACCCTTCTTTGGGCGTGTCAGGGTGTTCTTGGAAAATTTTCTGCCTCGAGTATTACTCATCGTTCTGAAAGTGTCGTTTCTGACGGGCGGGTAGTCTTCCCCTATTCTAGCCCGGAGTCAACCGCTCGAACTGAGGAGTCTTGAGACGCTGTTTCGAAGGCTGCGTAGAGCCGCTCGATGGCGGTGTCGATGTCTTCGAGCATCATGCCTTCCTTGATTTTGCTGGCGTAGATCCCGAAGGCGAAGGGCGATACCGCAGGAACCTTCCGGATGTCCCAGTCGAGTCCGTCTTGGCAGGTTTCCAAGAAGTGCAAAGCCCCCGGCAGATCGAGGAAGATGTATTTCGCTTCTTCTTGTGCTTGAACCAACAGTGGGTGGTCGGGTTCGTGCTGTTCGAGCACTTGGAACAAGATCTCTGAGCTCCACCGAAGTTGCTTCAGTTGGCGCTCTCGACCTGGCAAGTTGCGTGGCACCATCAATCCGGTCTGGGCGATCCCTCGGAATTGCCATTTCACCAACTCGGAGCCATCGAGCGCGGTTTCCAGATGCTGTTCGGCGTTCTCGGCGACGAACAGAGCGCGCCAATCGTTGAGGTCTTCGAGCATCTGAAACGGCTGCAGCGTCAAGAGAAAGCCATAGTCGTCGATCGTCACCATGGCGTTTCCACCGACCAGTTGAGAAAGTCGCCACGAGATGATTCGCGACAAGGCATTGTTGGCATTGCGGCCAATGAGAGTGTGGAAGAAGACGTGCCACAGTTCAGATTCGGTCTCGTCTTTGCGGGTTCCGACTTCGCGATAGATTTCGATGAGTAACCTCCGATCGGTCGGGACGGAGCTGATGAGCCGCTGGTTCGAAAAGTGACCGACGATCGCCTGGGCGTTTTTGGCGCTGACGTGGAGATGCTCGACGACGAATTCTTGGGCGGCCTCAGGATTTTGTTTGTCCAAGACCGCATCGATTTGACCACGGATCGCAGCGACACCCCGTCCCAATCCTGAGGACAGGGGCATCTTATTGGCGTTCCACGTCGGCACCGTTGGCATCCGGCCTTTGGCCAGGGAGACGCGTGCTTCGGCAACTCCGGTCTCTTCAAGCTGAACGATCTTGCCGCCGAGCACAAACACGTCACCGAGATTTAGCCCCTTCATGAACGACTCTTCAACCTCGCCGAGCTTCCGCTTACCCAGATAGACGCGGACCATTCCTTGGCTGTGAATCGTCCCGACATTGACTAAGTAGTCACGTTCAGCTTTTCGGCCGGTGCTGGTGAGTACGCCGTCGGGATGCTCGACGATCTTACCGAAGGTTTGGCGATACTGGTCCTCCAGCGACCGTCCGCCACCCATCAAATAGTCGATCAGCCGATTGACGGTTATTTCGGTGATGGCTCGGAACGGGTAGCTCGAACGAAGTGTCTCGAGAGCTGCTTTGCGAGTCGTTCCGCCGTCCTCCATCGCCAATCCCATCAGATGCTGAATCGCAACATCGTGGGCACCGTCAAAGATTTCGATTTCATCAAGTTGCCCTTCCTTGGCCATCCGAGAACACACGGCGCATTCGACGAGGTCATTGATATTGGTCGCAACCAGAACCCCGTGACTGGACTGATGAACCGAGTGGCCTGATCGCCCGACGCGCTGGAGGGTGCGGTTAATTCCCTTTGGGGTCGAGATCATCACCACGGTGTCGATCGTGCCGACATCGATACCGAGCTCTAAGCTGGTTGAGCAAACGATCGCGCGTAACTCGCCGTCCTTCAGACGCAGTTCGGTTTCGTGGCGGAGGTCGCGGTCGAGCGATGAATGGTGGGTGCCAATCTGGTCGGCGAGTTTCGGCAAATGAGCCTTGAGCCGAGTCGAGATATTTTCGGCTCCCGACCGAGTGTTGCAGAAAATGATCGTTGTCCGGTTGCGTTCGACGACGGCAGCGATGTCCTGAATGACTCGGACTGCGGTGTAGCCTGCAGGCGGATACGGATCCTTGCGGATTGGCGACATGACCTCGATTCGGGAGCGCCGCTGATCCTTTCCTTCGCGAATATGGACAGGCTTGCGCCCCGGAGCAGAGCCTCCAAGGAAGTCAGCAATCCGACCCAGAGGAGCGATGGTGGCAGATAAGCCGACCCGAGTGATCTGAGCGCAGTCGGCAAGACTTTCCAAACGTTCAAGGGACACCGCTAGATGAGTTCCGCGTTTGTTTGCGGCGAGAGCGTGGAGTTCGTCGACGATGACAAATTCGCATCCTGCCAGCCCATCACGGAAGCCCTTTTGCGGTAACATGATCGCTAGGCTCTCCGGCGTGGTCAGCAAGATGTGGGGCGGCCGACGTTTCATCTTGGCCCGTTCGTTGGCCGTCGTGTCGCCCGTTCGGACACCGACTCGGATGGTTTCTGAGTGACCACTGCCATCAATCGGTGGGCGCAAATTCCGTTCGATGTCGTAGGTCAGAGCACGCAACGGCGAGATATAGATCGCGTAGATCCGGTTGTTCAGTTTCCCGTCATGATGGCGACGGATGAGCGAGTCGATGACGCCGAGGAAGCCAGCGAGCGTCTTGCCAGACCCGGTCGGTGCGGTCAGCAATACCGATTCGCGAGCAACGATGTCCGGAACGCACTTTTCTTGTGCGTCCGTTGGAGTGCCGAGTTCGCTGCGAAACCATTTCGAGAGCTCCGGAGTTAGGAGATCGAGACAGCTTCGGCTTGGTCTGGAGGCGTCGGAGGGCAATGACGGGATGGGCTTGTCACAGCATAGCCCAAGGCCTAGGGCCGAGTCCAAACTACTTCGCGTCGTCTTCAGGCAAGCCGCGCAGATCAACCCAACGCGAGGCCATCCAACGAACGGCGAACAAATCCCAGATCGTTTTTTTCAAGCGGCCCCAATTGGTGTACTTACTTTCTCCAGCCGACCTCGATCGGTGGTTGGTTGGCACCTGATTGATCTTCGCGCCTTGAAGCTGGAAGTAGACCGGGAAGAAGCGGTGGATGCCGTTCCAAGTCGGAAGCTCTGCGGTGAATTCGCGGCGCGCAGCCTTGAGGGAACAACCAGTGTCGCGAATCCCGTCATTGAGGAACCGGGAACGGATGCCATTGGCGAGCTTCGATCCGTAACGCTTTGCTCCGCTGTCTTGACGATTCGGGCGGTAGCCGCAGACCACATCGTGCCCATCGAGAGCTTCGACGAGGGCCGCTATGTCAGCAGGATCATTTTGGCCGTCTGCATCCATCGTAACCACGACGTCATTGGTCGCGGCGCGAAAACCGACTAGCATTGCTGCGCTCTGCCCCATGTTCCGAGGAAGCGGGACGTAGCGGGCATCGGCCAAATCAGACTCGAGTTTCTGAAGGATCTCTGGTGTCGAATCCGCAGACCCGTCATCAACCATCAGGATTTCAGTAGGGTACGGGAGCTTCTCCAAGACTCCCGCCAGTTCTTCAACGACGACTTGGATGCAATCCTCCTCGTTGTAAATCGGAAGAATAACCGAGATGGATTCCGTTGACGACTTCTTCGGATCTGATGATGCGGACTTGGCCATGATGGTGCCGGGCGCGCGCGGCGTTGGTTTTTCCCCGGTCGCGGAGATAGCGGATGGCCAAGCGGATGTCAATCGTTGAGGGATTCAGCCGTGAGGTTCAGATGGTCTTCCCTGATCGAAAGATCAGCGGTGCAATAGGTCTGAGATTGGACAACGTTCGAGGATGACCAAGTTCGTTTCCAGCCTTCGAGCGTTCCGATGCTTTGTGCGGTGCGCATTGGTTCCGGTGGTTGTTTTCGTTCTCCTCCTCGTGACATCCGGTTCGATGTTCCTGGCGAAGAAAGTCATCGGCTACTCGATCATGCCTACGGGGATTCTCTGGTACGTCCTGATGGCGTTGCCGTTTCTGCCCGGGCTCAAATCGGGGTTGAGGATCGGTTTGGTCGGGCTGTTCGTGGCTTATAGTTTAATTGGAAGCGGCCCGGTCGGGATGGCTCTGATGCGTTCTCTGGAACGCCCATACGCACCTTTGGCAAGTGGGCCGGAACAGCCGCTCGACGCACTTCTCGTTCTCGGTGGCGGCTCCCGGGTGTCGCCATCTGGGCAGGCCATGCTTAGTCCGTACGGTGACCGAATCGTTCAGCCAGTTCGGTTGTTCAACCGGAGTTTGGTTTCGGAATTGATCACCAGCGGGAGTAGTTTCACTCGCAAGCGGTCTCTGGCGATCGAGACACGCGAAATTTGGCAGGAACTCGGAATTCCAACTGACCTGATTCATGAACTTCCCAAGGCCAGAAATACCCGCGAGGAACTTACCGAGTTGGCCGAGTTGATGGAGCAGCATCCCGAGTGGAAACGTGTCGGAGTGTGCACTTCGGCATGGCATCTTCGCCGCGCAATGGGCATCGCCGACGAATTGGGAATCGATATTGTTCCAGTGCCGTCGGATTTCCGAGGTGGCACTAACGGCCAGATGCGATCCCTTGCGCTGATTCCTGGCGGTGAAGGATTCAATGTCGTGGCAAAAGCCGTCTGGGAATATTTAGGAGTCGCCGTGGGAGCCTAATCGGATTTCGTGGCCATCGCGTGGAATTGCAGGGCTAACTCGATGGAGGGCATCCGGCGGCTGCATCTGATCAGAATCGGACAGTTGAAGAGTTTCGAACCTATTTGAACCTTGGCGATGGAGGATAGCGCCCGAGAGAAGTTGATTCTGCTTATTCAGATCCTCGAATCACTGCGTGGTTGAGCGTGATGATCGTCCGTTCATGCCACACTCTGCCCTCTGTTTTGAGTCGAATGCTGGGTGCAGAGACGAGGAGAAATGGTCGTCCTTTGAGCCATTCGGAACGCGGGCCGCTGCCACGGACTGCTGCGAATTTTTGGCCGGTTTCGAGAAAAGCGTAGCCGGTGGCAAGTTTCCCAGTTGTTGAATCAGCAAATCTGAATCGAAATCCGAGTTCGCCTTCTTCCATGGCATCCACTCGGACAATGGTGACGAAATGGCCCATCAGTCCTTCCCAGTAGTGGGAGGCCTTGTTACCGTCAGCACCGGTTCGGCCAGAGGAATTGCGATGGGCAACAAACGAGCGAAAGGAGATGATTGGGGGCAGTCCGGAATTCAGCGATTGCGTGAGAAGTCGATGAACTCGCAACAGGTGATCTTGATCGGATTCTCCTTCATGACGATTGAGATAGCGTCCGAGAATGGGCTGAGTCAGTCCGAGGTCGCGGTGTAGATCTTGGGTCAAGTGTGCCAAGTCTTCCCAGGCGATACCGTCCAGGATCAGCCAACCCACGGAGCGAGGGACGAGCGGAGGAGGTTTGGCTGCATCCGTTTGTTCGGTGCTACTTCGCCAATACAACGGGCCAATCGCCTCGGGAGCAGTGCCAAAATCGTAGAACATCGACTCTGCGATCTTCTTCTATGAACTCATAGACGATCCGATAGCCCTCGTGAAGCCAGTATCGGATTTCTCCATCTGGATACTCCGGACAATGCGGCCCAATTCGAGGATGCTTACTCAGTTTCTCCTCAGCTGCGTCTATGAGACCGTCCCCAACTCTGGCAGCCGAATCAGGATCCTGGCGAGCAATGTATGACACCGAGTCGGCAAGATCCCGGATCGACGTAGGCGCAAAAATTACTCGGCAATCCATTCTCGAAGTTGGGCTTTTGCCTCATCAGAACTCATCCCTTCCCCACCGAGAATCTCTTCACGGGCATCCTCAACCCCTGTAATGAAGGCGATTTCCCGCAGAATTTCAACCATCCCAGTCTCCTCTGGAAGGCTCTGGATAGCCGCGATAGCTCTCTCCTTAATACTCATACATATTTAGACTAGCCCCTCCATAGAGTGTTCTCAACCGTGCCTGCGTGCATTTTTTCACCGAACTTCTCCATGGTAGCGCTTCCTGAGCGGTTGCGATACCGGCTATCAGTCCGAGGCACAGGGTGGCTAGTCGAAGTTGCATGTGTTCAGCATACAAAAAGGCCCGGCGGAAAGTCCACCGGGCCTTTTCGTTTAAGATGGTATTCGTTCGGTCTTAGGCTTTGGCCTTTTCCGCAGCAGCAGCGATGGCTGCAGCGATAACCTCTTCCGACACGTTCTTCGGACATGGAGCGTAGTGGCTGAACTCCATGGAGAACTGGCCACGACCCGATGTCATCGTCCGCAAATCACCGATGTAACCGAACATGTCGCTCAGTGGGGCATCGGCTTTGACGCGGATTCCGGTGGGTGTGCGCTCCTGCTCTTTGATCATTCCGCGGCGACGGTTGAGATCACCGATGACGTCACCGACGTTGTCCTCTGGAGTGAAGACGTCGAGCTTCATGACGGGCTCAAGGATCTGCGGGCCAGCTTTTGGCATCGACTGGCGATACGCGGCGCGGGCGCAGGTCTCGAAGGCAACCGCACTGGAGTCAACGGCGTGCGAGGCTCCATCGTTGAGGGTGACCTTGACGTTAAGAAGCGGGTAACCAGCGAGCGGGCCTTTGTCGACCGATGTCCGGAAGCCTTTTTCAATGGCTGGCCAGAACTCTTTAGGGACGTTACCACCGACGACTTTCGACTCGAAGAAGAAGCCTGTTCCTTTCTCGTCCTCTTCAGGATCGAGAGGCTCAATGGTGTAGTCGATCTTACCAAACTGACCGGAACCACCACTCTGCTTCTTGTGCGTGTAGCTGTCCTCGATGCGGTTGGTGATGGTTTCGCGATAAGCGACCTGCGGCTTACCAACGGTGCATTCGACGCCGTGAGTCCGCTTCAGGATATCGACCTTAATGTCGAGGTGAAGCTCACCCATTCCTTTAAGAATGGTTTCGCCGGAGTCGATGTCAGTTTCGACGCAGAAGGACGGATCCTCCTTAATCATCTTACCGAGAGCGTTTCCGAGTTTCTCGGCGTTACCTTTGTCGTTCGGAGACACAGCCATCGAGATGACCGGATCCGGGAAGATCATCGGCTCCAGAGTCGCTGGGTTCTTAGGGTCGCACAGAGTGTGACCGGTTTGAACGTTCTTCAATCCGACCAATGCGATGATGTCACCAGCCTGGGCTGAATCCAATTCTTCGCGAGAGTCAGCGTGCATCTCGACAAGACGACCCACACGCTCTGTTTTACCCGTGAAGGTATTTAGGATCGTGTCGCCCTTGTTGAGTTTGCCAGCGTAGATTCGCGTGAAGGTCAGGGCGCCGAATTGGTCGTCCATGATCTTAAAGGCAAGTGCGCGAAGCGGTCCGTCAGGTGTCACTTCAGCGAAGGTGCCGAGCTCGTTACCTTCGTTGTCCATCTCAGGCTGAGGGGGGACTTCGGTAGGGCTCGGCAAGTAGTCGATGACTGCATTGAGCACCAACTGAACGCCTTTGTTCTTGAACGCCGAACCACATAGGGTTGGGAAGAAGTCGAGAGCAATGGTGCCTTTGCGGATGCACTTCTTGATGTCCTCAATCGACGGCATATTCCCTTCGAGGTAGGCCTCCATGAGGTCGTCGTCTTGCTCCACCGCGGTCTCGATGAGGTCGGCGCGATACTTAGCAGCCTTCTCCTTCAAGTCGTCAGGGATATCGGTGACCTCATAGTTTTCGGGCAAACCGGAGTCATCCCAGACCCAGGCTTTCTCGGTCAGGAGGTCGACGACACCAACGAAGTCATCCTCGATCCCGATTGGGAGAGTGAGGACGAGCGGCTTTGCTGCGAGAACAGTTTTGATCTGATCGCAGACGCGGTAGAAGTCTGCGCCAAGCCGGTCGAGCTTATTGACGAAGATGATTCGAGCGACTTCCGATTCGTTGGCGTAGCGCCAGTTGGTCTCGGACTGAGGCTCAACACCACCGGATCCGCAGAAGACGCCGACGCCTCCGTCTAGGACTTTCAGGGAACGATAGACTTCGATGGTGAAGTCGACGTGACCGGGAGTGTCAATAATGTTGAAGCGGTGGTCGTCCCAGAAGCAGCTCGTTGCTGCGGACTGAATAGTGATGCCACGCTCCTGCTCTTGTTCCATGAAATCGGTGGTGGCTTCACCATCGTGAACCTCCCCGAGTTTATGAACTTTTCCGGTAAGCTTAAGGATACGCTCGGTTGTCGTGGTCTTACCCGCGTCAACGTGGGCGAAGATTCCGATATTCCGGTACTTAGAGAGATCTGCCATGGTAGGTTGATTTTCGTTCGGCCCGGGGCCCGCATGGCTGCTGCGCTGCCCGAATCCCGGGGGATGAAATAGCTAGTTCATTCCTGTGATTTGGCAACCGATACGCTAAAGCTTTTTCGAAGTCAGTTTTCAGGGGGCATTCACTGAATGGAGCGACTTGCGAGAAACGGGCGTTTTTGCACGTTGCCGACTCTCCATCCGACAGCAGTTCTCCATCTAAGGAAGGTCTGTTTCATCCGGGCTGCCTGCTATTGCTGTCCAAATTCAGCTTAGCACGGCGGGAGGCGAGCGTGACGAACATCCACAACGAAGGGCAATGGCTCTTCAATACCTTTGGTTTGAGTGTAGAGACTCAAAGAAGCTGAACCACCGCCTCTATTCAAAAAACCCCTTGGACGTCTACTTAACATGAGTTAATAAAAGAGAGGGTATTATTCTTTATTCTACATACGGAGGGAGTAACGTTCAGAGCCTTGACACGACCTGCATCCTTATTTTACCAAGAACCCGTTAGCTGCCCATCTTGCCATTCTGCAGCAGAAACGATGGGTGACGCGTGCCCAAATTGTGGCTATTCCGCAATTAATGCTGTGGAGAACTTCGATTTCGGAGCTCCAACGCTTCAGCCTATTCTCGACGTCGAGGGTGTTCTGGGTAGTCAACGAATCGGCAATCGATTGGTGACGCTCTCTGACTTCTATCCGGATGTCTTTCCGGTGGTCTGTACACTATCTCTGGAACCCGGGACCGATGCTCGGGAATTCGGATACTGGTTGCTGAATGCCAGCCCAGTTGAAACCGAGGAAGACGAGAAGCGTCGGCGAAACACCATTCTGCTTGTGATTGACGTGGCTAATCACCAAGCATCCGTCACTCTGGGCTACGAGATCGAACCATTTTTGGGGGATTCCTCGATTCGGCAGTGTCTTGAGGGGACGGCGGAACAGATGGCGCAGGGCGATTTCACCGAAGCAGTCATCCGTTTCATCGACAGCGTCCATATTACCTTAGATCACGCCTACGAAGGGGCTCAGCAGAAACTTGCTCAAGTTGGAGGTGCTCGATGAACAATCTACGATTCGATCCTATCCTTCGGCTGGTCGCGATCGCCGTTCTGACCCTCTGGCCCCATGTTTACGCGGTCGCTCAAGATTCGGTCACGGAGATGCGAGCTTTGCCGCTGGATACACCGCTTCTTCCACTTCCGGAACCTGGTGGATTGTCTCCGGATCTGGACGGCCCGGTTCTCGGGGCCGGTGAGCAAGACGAGCCCGCAGAGGAAACGATCTTAACAGAACTCGATGAACCCGAGCGGATGGTTCTTGACCGGATGATGCTGATGCCGCCGACGCGCCGCATCCTCATGGAAGACTTCTTGGTCAAGTCACGGGATGAGCGGGGCATCCACGTCTATTGTTTGGCGCTGCCATCTTTGGACGGTAACAAGCCACGAGACTTAGCGCGAACTCTTGGAAAGCGCTGGGCCGAGGGGAAACCTGCTTATGCGGTTGTGATCTACTCTCCGGAGACTTCATTCCCTATTTTTCAGGTCGGGGGAGTGCTCCCCGGACTCGATCCGAGTTATTCGACTACCGTGCTCAGGGAAGCGGCAGCCCGTGGAAACGCTCATCAGGCTCCGGCTGAAGCATTGAGGGGAATGACTCTGGAAGTTCATGAGGAATTAGAAATTCTCGCCAACCGGGTGGAATTGATGAAGGAAGATGGCGCAGTCGCGAGTGGTTTGGACGGCGCTGAAAGTGGGTTGAACAATCTGGACGGTAGTTCTGGAATGAGCGCCGCGGCAGGAATGCGAAATCGCATCCAGGGATGGCGTCGCTTTCTATGGCCGTTGGTCATTGGTCTTGTAGGTTTACTTCTTTTCGGTGCCCTTTTGTGGTGGCTGCTGAGAAAGAAGGCACGGGCTCGGAATCCACGGACACAAGGGTCAGGTGTCCGAGCGTCTGAACGGCATCATGGCCAGGTCACCAACGAACAGCACCGTCAATCGCCTCGGCGTGAAGGTGGCTACCTCGGTGCTCTCCCGGTTTCTACGAGCCCTGAAAATAGTGTGAGATCAGTCGCTTCGTTGAGTGATCAAGCACCAGCAACGCTTCCTGAGAGTTCCGCTCCGGTGGCCGGTGCTATGCCTATGTCAAAGGCAATGAGTGCGCCAGTTGCGCAAACTACATCGCAGGAGCGAGGTCGCCGATTGCCTAGCGTAGAACCAGCCTACCGGCTCCAATCTCCCTATGGAGGTGGGAACAATATTCATATCGACTTTAGCTCAGAGGGGCTCAAGACGGTTCCTTCAGAGTTGTTCGGTGGTTCTGCTGGATTCCCTCCGCCCGATTCTCCAAGTTCAGCTTTTTCGGATCTTCGAGAGGCACCGATTTCATCCGGGTCGAGCGCACCGGTTTCAGCACCGCTGCCCGAAGCGAGACCTCCGGTATCTCTACCCAAGCCAAAATCGCAACCGAGCCAGCCCCCATCACCAGATGAATTTGACTACTAAACGTTTCCCCCAGATCGGAGTTGTGTTTGGAAGTTTGGCCGTGCTTGTGCTCGGTTCTTCGGTCATTCCACTGGTCGCTCAAGATGCAAACTCTGGAGTGGACATAGCCCCGACCACTGAGCCCGCCGACACGTCTTCATTCATCCCCTCAGCAGTCGGAACCGTTTGGGAGTACCGTCTGGTCGCGAAGAAGTTCGCAACCGAGTTGGAGCGTTTGCCGAATGGTGAGATGGTTTTACCAGCTCCGAAAGAGCTCTTAGCAACTCGCCGTCGGGAGGTCGTGGCCACGGAACCGTTTGGCTCAGCGACCGTTCCACTCTGCAAGTATAAAGTCTCGATCAACGGTAAGCATGTTAGTGACGAATTCTGTGAAATTCGTGCAGGCGAAGTTCTCTCGTATGGCGGAAAAAGTCTAGTTAGGGGGGACTGGGCTACCCAAGAACTCACACCCGCGATCCGCACGCTACAGGCTGATTTAAGGCGCGGGATTCACTGGAAAGCAGAGGCGCAGATCGGAGATTCTGTACGCATCATTCGCCGATTCGATGTTCTCGGTCCTGACACGATCACCGTTCCAGCCGGGACGTATAACGCGATTCGAGTTCGGTTTGTTGGGCAGGATACATCGGGGGGAATGATAAAGCGCTATTTCTGGTTTGTTCATGGAACAGGGGTGGTGAAATCCCACGCAATTCACTATGCGAAAGGCCGTGTCGCACTTGTTGAAATCGAAGAACTCAGTCTCTTCGAGAGAGGAAGCGGCTAGAGTTTAGCAGGCCTACCAGCATGGATGGGGACATAGAGGTGAGCGACAATTTCTATAGCGACGCGACGACTGGGCCCGAAACCCCGTTTGATCTTTCGCTTCGGCCCGCTCATTTTGGCGACTTCCTAGGACAGGTTAAGGTCAAGGAACGCCTCCTCTTGATGATCGAGGCAGCCTTGGGAAGAGGCGAAGCTCTGGGGCATGTGCTGCTTTGCGGGCCACCAGGATTGGGAAAGACCACGCTGTCAAACATCCTCGCCACGGCGATGGGGTCTGAGATTCATTGTGTCTCCGGACCTCAAATCGAGAAGGCGGGCGATCTCGCCGGAGTGCTAACGGGATTGAAAGAGCGGGACGTCTTGTTCATCGACGAGATTCACCGGCTGCACCCGAGTATTGAGGAATATCTCTATCCAGCCATGGAGGATTTCTGTCTCGATATCATGATCGATCAGGGACCTGCAGCGAAGAGTGTCCGAATCGACTTGCCCGCTTTTACGCTGGTTGGTGCTACGACACGAGCCGGAATGCTGACCGCTCCGTTGCGCTCGAGGTTTGGAGTCATTAACCGACTCGACTACTACAGCGCGGAGGAACTCGCCCATATTGTCACCCGCTCGGCCAAGATCCTAGAAGTAGGGATCGACCCGCCTGGGGCACTTGAGATCGCCAGTCGCTCTCGCGGAACCCCGCGAGTCGCGAATGGATTGCTTCGCTGGGTTCGGGATTTCGCTCAGGTGAAAGGCGATGGGACAATTGATGCGAAGACCGCCAACTCCGCGCTAGCGATGCTCGATATCGATGAAGACGGACTCGATGAAATGGACACACGGATCCTCGAATCAGTCATTTACAAATTTGACGGTGGCCCGGTCGGACTCAATACGATCGCGATTGCCGTGGGGGAGGAACAGGGAACTCTGGAGGATGTCTACGAGCCCTATTTAATCATGCAGGGATTTCTTAAGCGCACCCCACGTGGGCGTGTAGCGATGCCTGCTGCCTACGCAAAATTCGGGTTGGCTCCTCCTGGAGATCGACAACAGGACTTGCTCTAGGCCGAACCCAAAAACACCACACCTACGACCATGGTCGACCAACTCCAGATCCTTGCCGAGCGACTGCGCGACGCCGAATTCCTGCACATCGTACTGGAAGGAGTGAGTCTCTACGGATTGCTTTTTGGTCTCATTTTCTTCGTCGCCTCCTTCGCTTTAAAAGAGCAGAAGATCCAGCTCATCGCTCTGGCGGTGATTGGGCTCTCGGCTCTTATATCGATTCCTCACATGAAGAATCGGCGCTTAGCCGAATCCCACATGATCGAGATCCGGCCGTCTTACAGCAAGCGGATCAGTGATCATACCGAACTGCGCGCATCTCGACAAATCGCGTATTATGCCGTCGCAATCGGAGCCGTTCTCACTGTCGTCACGCGGAAGTCGAAGGCTGGCCCACTCGTCATGTGGCTGACCATCGCAGGAGCTGGATGCGTGTTTCTGATGGGGCTGTGGCTCCACATGAAAGAAGCCGAAATCCTCCAGCCCAATATCCTGCTCGGCCCTGGGACAGAGGCGGTGATCAAGCCTTACAGTCGTCCCGAACGCTAAATTTCTAAACCCGAGAGCGCGGCATCGTGCCGGGAGTTTTCATACACCTACTGCAATTCAATATTCGGCCGCTTCTCTGCTTTGTTCCGAGGATACTGGCCGGTGAATTTGGTGAAACTGAATGAGTTTCCTCAAGCTCGTTTTCGCCTCTTGCCTGCGCTTTCTGAAGACCAGCTTGGTCATTCTGGTTTTGCGCTCGGAGGCTTTCCGTATCACAAAGGTTGTGAAGACCCGTGCAGAAATCCTGAGTGCAGCGCCCACCAATCGACGAAGGAGCTAGAAATGTTAGCGGAGATTTCAGACATCCATATTAAGGGCTACGACCATGACTATCTTTGGCATGATTATGAAGGGGGCTTCTTTCAGTTTTGGTTCTGTAGAGCCTGCGAGACGATCATCACCTTCAATCGACTTTAAGGGTATCGCGCGGCGGCGGCCGAGAAAACATTTCGGGCTTCCCCGGACGGTCTTCATGAGGCTATGGTTTCGAATGTGTTAAGGTATCCACGTTTTCTCCACGTATCTGTCTCGGTAGTTGTCTGGGTTTTTATTGGTTCGCTGGCCACAGCTCGAGAGTCTTTTGATGGGCTCATCCGGCTGGCTTCGAAACCCACGCTGTCTCCGGATGGCAAGACGTTGGTCGTCTCGTGGGCCGGAGATCTTTGGCGAGTAGCGACCAATGGTGGGCTCGCAACCCAACTGACTCGACACCCGTCGATGGACACTGATCCCGTCATTTCACCGGATGGTTCACAAGTTGCATTTGCCAGTAGTCGCAGAGGATCGCGACAGGTCTTCGTTATGCCAGTCGATGGATCATTAGCACCAGCCCAACTCACTAATCACAGCGAAGGTTTCGGCGTTGAGCAATGGCACCCTGATGGAAAGCGGATTCTGTGCACGATCATCCGCGATCACGGTTGGCGATACAGTAATTCCCAGCGCTTTAGTTATGTTTCTGCCGATCCGGAGAATCCACTTCCCGAAGAAGCATTGTTCGATGCTTATGGCGACGATCCACGGATCAGCCCTAATGGCAAAAAAGTGCTCTTTACTCGAGAGGGGCAGCGTTGGTGGCGCAAAGGCTACCGTGGCTCTGGTGCTAGCCAGATTTGGGTTCACGATCTGGATCGGGCCGACAAGCAATACGAACTACTTCTAGATCACGAAGCCGGGTCGCGTTCCCCGATCTGGTCACCTAGTGGGAATACATTCTACTATTCGGGTCAGCGAGATGGCGTTTTCAACCTACGTCACCGAGATCTCGAAACTGGCAGCGAGAGGCAACTAACCAACTTCGATGATGACTCGGTGGTATCTCCAACAATTTCTGGCGATGGCTCGATGATGGTGTTTACTCACTTGTTTGACCTCTACTCCCTGCGGCTGGGAAATGACGGAACAAGTGTCGGAAAGCCAAAAAAAATTCGTATTGAAGTTCCTGGTGACTCGCCGCGAACCACCGAGCAACGTCGCATTCTCAGCAAGGCGACTAATGTCTCGTTCAGTCGTGATGGATTAGAAATCGCTTTTATTGCAGGTGGAGATCTTTGGGTCATGGACACCGAGCTACGTGAGCCGGTTCAGATTACCAACTCTCCTGAAGACGAGGACGAACCGCTGTTCTCTTCTGATGGTAACAGCATCGTCTTCACTTCTGATCGAGGCGGGCAGCGCGATCTCTGGAAAGCGGAACGGGGAGATGATGAATCCTATTGGTGGCTAAATTCGCGGTTCACTTTGACTCGATTGACCGATGATAAAGAAGTCGAATATAACACTGCTTGGAGCCCGGACGGAAAGCACATCGCCTTCCTGCGGGAGCGAGGTGACCTGTGGCTAATTAAGCCCGACGGAACAGAGGCTAGGCAGATCGTTGAGGCTTGGAGCAGTCCCAGCTACGATTGGTCGCCAGATGGAAGTTGGTTAGTTTGTGCGCTCTCTGACTCTGACTTTAACAGCGATATTTGGCTGCTATCGATCGACGGCAGTCGGGAGCCGTTTAACCTGTCTCGGCATCCAGATAATGATCGCTCACCAAAGTGGTCGCCGGACGGGCGATCGATCGTGTTCACTGGAAGGCGCCGGGATGGCGAAACCGATATCCATTATGTTTGGCTGCGGGCTGAGGATGACGCCAAAAGTAAACGCGATCGGACGCTCGAGAAGGCGCTCGAGAAAATGAAGAAGGCCCGCCCGCCAAAGAAGAAGGAAGCCGAGCTCAGTCAAAAAAAGCCTGATTCTGCTGATGAGAAAGTGACGGGAAAGGACAAGGCAGCGCCTCCCGAGAAGAAGGGTGAACCCGCTGAGAAAGGTCAATCTGAGAAACCGAAAACCTCTGGTCCGAAGTCGACTGAAATCGATTTCGACGGGATTCACGATCGGACGCACCGCATCAGTCTACCTGGCGTCAGTGAGTCTGGACTGTTCTGGTCTCATGATTCAAAGAAGGTCGCGTTCAGCGCAAAGATTGATGGCAAGGAAGGTACTTATACCGTCGAGCCAGCGGGTGACACCAAGCCGAAGTTGTTGGTCGCAAAGACAGGAAGCTTCCCGCACTGGGTGGCTAAGGGTAATCAGGTTCGGTGGTTAAGTGGTGGAGTCCCTGGGACGGTTTCTTCGACCGGTATGACATGGTCTTACACGTTTAAAGTCCGTCAGATGGTCGACTTGCCAGCCCGTTTCAGGGCCGCGTTCGATGAGTGTTGGCGGATGATGCGTGACCATTTCTACGATCCTGAACTCAACAATCGGGATTGGGATTCGATCCGCCAAAAGTACGCTCCAATGGCCGAGCAGGCGATTGATGGAGAGGCGCTTTCGAAAGTCGTTTATCTGATGTTGGGCGAACTCAACGCGTCTCACTTAGGCTTCTCGTATCGTGGCCCGAGTCTCGCGCCGCGTGCTCCGACAGATGCTTGGACGGAAACGACGGCTCATCTAGGTCTCCGTTTTGACCGAGCTCTAGACGGGCCCGGCTTGATGATTCGGGATGTTCTGAAGACCAGCCCGGCTAACAAAAAAGGAATCGGAGAAGGGGAACGTTTAGTTTCAATTAATGGTACGGAGATCGAGAAGGGAGCCATCCTAACGGAGCTGCTGAACGGTTTTTTAAATCGGGATATTGAGTTGGGAATTCGTGGTCTCGATGGCAAAGATCGCCAAGTATCTCTGAGGCCGATCAGCTATTCCGCAGCTCGGTCGCTGGTCTATAAGCGATGGGTCGAATCGAATCGGCAGCGGGTCGAGAAGGCCAGCCGAGGTCGTCTTGGTTACCTTCATATTGCCAGCATGAATGCGACCAGTTTCGATCGGTTTGAAGAAGAGCTTTATGCCGCTGGCGCCGGACGTGATGGGATGGTGATCGATGTTCGAGAGAATGGCGGCGGTTACACGACCGACCATCTTTTGACGATTCTCACCCAACCGCGTCATGCGTTTACGGTGCCTCGCGGAGGTAGTCCTGGGTATCCGCAGGATCGGATGGTTTACGCCAGCTGGCATCGCCCGATCACTGTGCTGTGTAATCAGAACAGCTTCAGCAATGCAGAGATCTTTTCCCATGCAATTCAATCGCTTGGCCGCGGGAAAGTCGTCGGAGTTCCGACAGCCGGTGGCGTAATTAGCACCGGCTCTCGATCAATCATGGATTTGGGGTCAATCCGGTTGCCGTTCCGCGGTTGGTTTCGGATCGACAACGGCGAAGACATGGAACTCAACGGAGCCGCTCCGGAACACGTGATCTGGCCGCAGCCCGGACAGATCCCAGCCGGTTTGGATCTTCAACTTGATCAAGCTATCAAGGTCTTAGTTGCTGAGGCTCGTCGCGCGAGACGGCAACCTTTACCAGAGGCGCGAACCGCTAGCGAGCGTCGTAACCCGTAACCGCAACGAGATCAGGACGTCTGGCCTTTCGCAGTGAGTTTCAGCGAAACACCTATCACGTGAGTCGGTCGGCACCGGGAAGCCTGAGCGCATCATCGTGAGTTTCTAGAGTAGTATCCATCGCGACGGCTATGGCGTATCTACTGACAGCCACTGCTCCAATCTACGTCGCTAACACTCCTATAACTCACCTGATGTCTATCGAACCTTCCCGCCTACTCAGGCGACAGCGCGCAAAGGCTGCTCTCGCAAACCTGTTTATTGGTGATTCACTTTCGATGCCTGTGCATTGGTTCTACAATGTCGGCGATATCCTAAGGGTTTTCGGTAATCAGGGGATTACCGGACTAGAGGCAGCGCCTGCGGTGCACCCCAGTTCGATTATGTCTCTGCACTCCACCTCAGCTGGTGGGCGCGCGCGTCTGCAGCGGACAAACGATCAAGAGATCGTTGGTGATGTTATTCTTAAGGGTAGGCGGCATCTCTGGGGACAGTCGAATATTCACTATCATCATGGTATGCAGGCCGGTGATAACACACTCAATGCATGGTGCGCGCGCTTGTTGATCAACCACCTCGAAACGCAGCCTGACTACCGTCCTGACGAATGGATCGACGACTATATCCGATTCATGACCGCAGACCCGCCCGAGTATCCCGATACCTATGCGGAGAGTTGTCATCGCGGTTTCTTTGCCAATTGGGTGGTAGGCAAAGCTCCGCTAAAATGCGGTGCGGTCACCCACGACACTCCCTCGATGGGTGCTTTAGTTACGGTGGCCCCTTTAGCACTGGCGTTGTTGGGCTCAGGAGAATCTGTCGATTTCACCAGCACAATCTGCCGAGAACATGTCTGGCTAACGCATCCCGACGAGGGGTTACTGTATGTCGTGGATGCCTATGTGCAACTCATCGACAAACTCCTGAACGCGGAAGACACTCCGTGTGGTGCTGAGGTGTTTACCGCTGCTGCTTCGGTCATCAGTGGCACAGGGTTGGACAAGTTGATCGCCGAAGGCAGAGACGATGCCTATGTAGTTGGGAGGACGTACTCTCTGGCATGCTACATTACCGACTCTTGGCCGAGTGTGTGTTTTTTGGCCGGGAAGTATCACACTGACCCAGTAAAGGCTCTGTTAAGAAACACAAATCTGGGCGGAGAGAACGCCCATCGGGGATCTGTGCTGGGCACATTAGTGGGCTTGGCCAGTGCAAGCTATCCAACGAATTGGTTTAGTGAACTAACACTCCATCCCAAACTGGTCAACGAATTGGAGAGTTACTTGAACAAGTTTTTCCCACTAGGGAAAGTCTGATTAATTCGGGCTGCAACTTGGAAGAACCCGCGCCGTTGAACCGTGGCATGACCGTCCCGGTCATAGGCCCCAGAGAGCGACGACCGAGGGTGAGGTCAGAGGTGGGCTAGGGGCTGCGAAGTTGAGTTGGTAAATGGATCGCGCCAACTCAGGGGTAATAAAGTCTAACACTAGAATGCCCGGCGGAGGGCATTGAGGTTCCAGTAGTCGATCGTGAAGTTGTGCGTTAATCGGGGTGCTGATCGCCGTGATATTGGGAATTCCGAAGGCGCCAGGTTGGTAGCCACTGGTGAAGTTAAGAGTCAGCTTGCCCGGATGATCGGGAGCTTGTGTCCACAGTTGTTTCATTTGCGTCCATTTCTCTTCGGGCTTAGCGATCTTGAACTGATCCTGTACCAGGAGAGCGGAGGCGGAGTGCACGCCTCGGCAACGCCAGTTGGTAGCATCAATACCGAGAGGTTTTGGCGACCGAAACCGACGCACTAGGAGAGCTTGGCCACGCGCTTCAATCAGGGAAGGCAGTGTGTTCAATAACCACAATTTTGGGTTCTTAGCGAGGTAGGTCTTCAGAGTTTGGGTGAATGACTGAGTGTTACCTTTGGCGCCAGAGGTTTCTTGGATTGAAACGAGAACGCACTCCGATGGGTGATCGGATAAAAAAATGTTCAGAGTAACTAAGAACTCGCCGAAGGTTTGTCTTTGCGGAACGGATTCGTGGTAGAGGGCAAAGCGATCTCGTTGGTGCCGACACCGGATATCTAGAAAACGCACCCCAGCTTCCAGTTGCTCTTTAATAGTTAGCTCCTGGCATTTGGCGGTGCTAGGCAGTGGTTCAAAGAGGGCTGCTGAGTTGTGGGTGCCCGGGAGGTGGATCTTCGATAGAGGAGTCGGGTCGGGGACTTGAGAGAGCCAGTCCGATCCTGTGTGCTGGTCTTCTCCTCTTAGTGTTTGAGAGAAAACGAGGATGAAGAAGACAACAGAGGAGAAAGATCTCATGTCCGGAAGGGACTTTCTAACTGCGGCTCTTCTGCAGCAGGATTGCCATTGTCGCGACTCCAATCAGAAGCGCCCGTGATGGCTCGGGAACCACGTGGCTGATCACGATTCCGTTGATCGCTGAGCGTGAATCGCCGGCGTTCGGGTTTCCGAAGATGGTGAATGTCGGGGTAGTTAGATTGGCGAAAGCTGTCGTAAACCCGCTGAAGCTACCATTGTATTCGCCGGAGTCATTGATCGTCTGTATCGTGCAGCCGATGGTGTAGTTCATCGTCCGATTATCGTTGTTCGAGTCCCCATAGATTGTGACATCGTAGCCAAGGATCGGCACTCCAGTTGGTGTTACTGTTGGCAAGGTGCTGATCGTTAGGCTCTCGTTCGGTCGGAGTCAGACTGGGGAGCATCTGATTCGCTGATCGGACGAAAGCTTAGAAAGAGGCAGACTCTACGGCCTAGGGATCTCGGCGACGGTGACGTCCAGCGTGAGTAGATCGACGAAGCTTCCGAACTGTGTGTAGAGGGCGACATCAGCGGCGTCACGGCCGCAGGCGATGACAATACGACCTCCACGGAGGTCAGATTGGGTCGGGTCGAAAGTGTACCATCGTCCTCCGACGAAGGCTTCGAACCATGCATGCTGATCCATCGGTTCGAGACCTTGGAGATAACCGACAACTAAGCGTGCTGGAATCGACAGAGCTCGGCAGAGTGCGATGCTGAGGTGAGCGAGGTCGCGGCAGACGCCACTCTCGTTCTGATTTACTTCGCAGGCGCTGATGATACCACCTGGCTCCCCTGGTGCGTAGCGAGTCGTGCTCTGAACATAGTCGACGATCGCAGCACACTGATCATAGCCAGCGGTGCATTGAGTGGTGACTTCCGCAGCCAGCTGGGAAAACCGATCTGACTCACAATAGCGGCTTGGCAGAAGATACTGAAGGACATCAGTCGGCAGGTGTTGAACTTCGACGAATGGTGCGCCGGGAGTGACATCAGAGTTATCCGGGGTTTCAGCCTCGACTGAAGTCTTAATCCAAAACGCCCCAGCTGGTGAAATCACGCGCTGAGAGAGATTTCCGAATGGGTCAGTAAATTCCTGAACCTGAGCTCCTTCGGACATGAGATACTCTTCACGGCCGATCCACTGCCGATCGCTGCTTCTCGGCCGGAGCATGAGAAGAAACGGTGTCTGTACGGGGAGGTTAAACTTGAGAAGTGATGTTGCGTGGAGCCACATGAAATTGAGTGTTAGGTAGCTTAAGGAGCCCTGGTGACATCGACCTCTACGGCCAGTTTTTGAGAGCCGCTACCTAGAAAGACTCCTTTCAGCGGTTGAACATCGAAGTAGTCCCGCCCGTGGCAAACTTTGAGATGTTGGCTTCCTGGAATGCAATTGTTAGTCGGATCGAACGCGACCCATCCGGTCTGTTGCGAATAGACCTCAATCCAGGCGTGGGTGGCGTCGGCACCCTGCAACTTTATTTCTCCCGGAGGCGGGATGGTTTCCAGATAGCCGCTGACATAGCGAGTCGGGATTCCAATTCCTCGGAGCGCCGCAATCATGATATGGGCAAAATCTTGGCAGACTCCCTTCTTGATCTCGATCACTTTAGAAAGCGGCGTGGTGGTGTCAGTTGCTCCAGGCACGTAAGAAAATTCATCGAACACCCGCTCCATTAATCCTGAGGCGACCGACATACAATCAGCTCCCGGCTGCAGATCTTCTCGCAAAAAGGCGTCGACGGCGAACAGCCTCGGGCAGGCAGCGGTTGGTAAAAGGTAGTCGACAAGAAGTTCCCCATTTTCGTCGGCGGCTCTGTTGTCAGAACTCAACTCGTCCCAAGCCACCCCCGAGAAAGGAAGAGCCGGTGGCAGTATTTCTGGCCGTTGAACGGTAAGAACTGAAGTCACGGCGAGACTTTTGTGGGAAGTCTCGATCGAGAAGTGGCTGACTGGGTTGCCAAAAGAATCGAGCCGATCTACCCGAAACTGCGGGGCAGGAGAAATCTCTAAATGGTTGGCCAGAACTTCGAGCCCGCTTTGTTCTCGTGGTTTGAGATGAGCGATGCTATGGCAAAGATCGATCCGTCCGGAATACCTATAGGCTGTCCGGTGCCGGATATGATAGACAAGATCCTTCATCAGAGTTGAGCTTGATTCTGGGCGTGGCTAAAATAGGCGGTGGTGATCCGACTGCTCAGTTCCAACACGCGGTTAGAGGACTTTTTTAGATAGTCGAGGATCGCAGACCGGTCGGTGGATTCTCCCGCTGAAGTGCAGGCAAGTCTCGCACTGAACTGTTGGAGTTCGTCCCGCATCGGCCCAATCAGCTCATGAGGATGGCCACCGCGAATCGGTTTGGGAAGCTTCAGCAGTAACCTGTCGAGTCGTTCCAATTGGTAGTGCAAAGAACGTGGATAGTCGGCCTTACTTAGTAGCAGGCACAGGGTTAACTCTCGGCACGGGATCGTGTAAAATGTTTGCTGATAGGTTCGCAGACTGTCGGAGATGTACAGTAACGATTCGTTGAGCAAAGTATCAAGGCTGCCCGTGGCCTCTTCGGCGTAAGCATGATGGAGAATTTCGACTTGGAAGAAGCAGCGTTCGACCCGCCGCCCGGCGTCCAAAAGAATCCAAGCGGCATCTCGCGTCATACTGTCGAGGTTGCAGCCGAGAAAGGCTGAAAGGCCGAGTTGTAGTTTCTGAAGGGGCTCCTCGAGTTGGGCCAAAGTAAAGTCTTCTCGGTTGATCGCAGGCCAAGCTCCGGTGGCTGAATTGATCGCGAGCAAGCTGGCAGGCGACCAGATTTCGCGTGTTGCTGCGCTGTTGGCTTGTAGCTTCTGGAGCGTTTCACTTAAGCTAACAGAGCTGGATTTGGAACCCAGAATCGTGGCTAACGCTTGATCGCGATCGGCCATTGTGCCGCCACCGGCTTTAGGTGACTTCGTCTTAAATGTCTTAAACAGCGTTTCCAGCAAGATTGTCTCGTGGCGGGTTTCGACCTCTTCGCCATAAGTATATGTTTTCTCTCGTCCCCGCAGAAGACGCTCAATGAAATGGGCGATGGCTTCGGCGCGCTCAGCGTTCCGGCCGGCCCAAAAAAGATTCTCGGCGGTGCGGCTTGGCACGACTTCCGCCTGATCTCTGCACAAAGCAGCCACTGTGCCTTCGGCGACACTGATGGCCTGCTCCGTTCGGTCGGATTGCACCCAGATATCTCGGGCGATCCCTGCTTTGCGGGTCGATACGATCACTCCGCTCTCGGCACTGACTCTGCCAAGTCCACCCGGCATTACTTTAGCCCTACCATCAGCGTCTGCGAATGCGAAGCAGCGCATGACCGCTCCGCGCGGAACTAAACCCTCTGCGGTCGAAGACGGGATCGTCGAGATCGCGATCTCTTCCTGGGCAACAAACCGATTCGGTTCGGCTAGAATCTGGCTGCGCAGTTGATCCAATCCTGAGGTAGTCAGCCGTTGCCCATAGGCCGTCGGAAATTTGCCAGTCGTAGCGACTTCCTTAACCACCATCGAGGGAAGATTGTCCACGACATGGCTCAGACTATCTGCCGACCCACACCACCATGTCGCCACTGGAGGTACGATCAAATTTTCCCCAAGGAGTTCCCGAGACAAAGCACCGAGAAAAGGGTAAAGCCCGGCCGAGCGAAGAACCCCGCACCCCGGATGGCTGACCACGGCGACGTTGCCTAAGCGCATTGCAGAAAACAGTCCACTGATACCAAACCGAGACCAGTTCTGTACTTCTAGCGGGTCGAGATTGATTCCTTCTTGTGCCCGCCAGATCACGTGGACAGGTTCCAACCCATGCAACGCTTTGAGCCAGACTTTACCTCCCCGCACCGTCAGATCTGAAGGGTGAACACGGACGATGCCGCAGTAGTTGGCCAGAAAGCTCATCTCCGAATGCTCACCATTGCGATCGCGATCGAGTATCACGATACGGGGTTCGGTGATGCCCTTTGGAGCCAGCTTATTTAGGTAGTCGAACCAGTCTCTGTAGAAGTGACCGATCTGCCTGACCTGACAGCGTCGGAACAGATTGGGTAGGGTCTTGTTGATCACTGTCCGAGTTTCTAAGGCGAGCCCCAGACCAAATGGCGCATCGAAGTGACCATCGACGGTGAACATGTTTCCACCGCGGTCTCTAGCCAAATCGAAAGACGTCATTCCGAGCCCCTGAACGGGTAGGCTCTGCCCGGGTGACAGGTCGTGACAAGGCCTCAGATACCTGGGGTGACCAAAGATAATAGAGGTCGGTACGATACCGCTGCGCAGCACATGTTGTTTGCCGTAAAGGTCAGCGAGTAGCGCTTCGTAAAGCCGGATACGCTGCTGCATTCCAGTTTCGATCTTCGCCCAGTCGTCTTGTCCAACGATCCACGGGATCGGATCCAGCTTCCAATCCGAGTTTTCCCCCTCTCCGGGTCGATAGGCGAGGCCACGCTCGTGCGACAACCGTGCGGCTTCACGGCGCCAGTCAGCTAAGCCGTTGAGTCCATAGCGGCCGCAGCTCTCGAAAATTGGTTCCCAGCCATCACGGAAAGCGCCATCGTTCGTCATGGCTTCGTCGCGACGGAGCGTCGAAGGTGCGTAGGGAAAGAACGTTGGTCTTGTTAATTCGACCGGTGACTGTTGGACGCCGTCCATAGAGAAATGCGAAAATGCGGGAGAGACAGCATCGTGATGAGCTGCGCCCAGCCTACCCCTAGCATCGAAGTCCGACAGGAGCCAGACCCGTTCTAACTTGTCGAACGAAGGTCTAGCGTGTGCGGAAACTCGGGGTCGGGCGGCGAAATTTTTGCCACAACCACCGGGCCAGAAACTGCAGGGCGAGGCTGGAAGCTAGATTGACGAGCTGAACCGAAACTTGTCGGCTCGATCGTTCCTGGGGTGTGGCCATTCTGCCAGAATCGTGCGCTCCTGCGCGATTCGGCCTCAAGGGCGTTGACCGGGAAGGTCTCATAACTAAGCCCTCCAGGATGGCTCACGTGATAGACGCAACCACCCAGAGACTTCCGATTGTGGAGATCGACGATATCGAAAATGAGTGGCCCCTGCGCTGTGATTGATGGATGCAGCGCGGAAGGCGGATCCCAAGCCTTGAATCGGACGGCTCCAACGAACTCGCCATTGGTGCCAGTCGGAATAAGTCCGACACGATGACCGTTGCAGGTGACAATATGCCTGTTCTCTGTCAGGCCACTAATCCGGCATTGCAGGCGTTCCAATGAGGAATCGACGTAGCGGGCCGTACCTTGAGCCGATGATTCTTCGCCCAAGACATGCCAAGGCTCGAGCGCGGTACGCAGTTCCAGGGTCATCCCGCTATGGGTCACCGTCCCGACTCGAGGAAAGCGGAACTCGAGAAACGGTCTCAGCCACTCGCTTTCAAACGCGATCCCCGACTCCTGAAGATCGGTGCAGACATCGACAATGTCTTCCCACACAAAATGGGGCAGCATGAATTTGTCATGGAGAGCGGTGCCCCAACGCACTAGTGGCCGATTGTAAGGACGCCGCCAAAAGCGAGCGACGAGCGAGCGGACTAGTAAGCTCTGGACTAGCGCCATTCGCATATGGGGAGGCATTTCAAAGGCGCGAAGTTCCAGTAATCCCAGCTGCCCCGTCGCCGAATCTGGCGAGTAAAGCTTGTCGATGCATAGCTCAGCTCGGTGCGTATTTCCGGTCAGGTCAGTCAAAAGATGACGCATTGTCCGGTCGATGAGAATCGGTTCGTCAACACCTTTACGCAAAGTGGCTAAGGCGATGTCCAGCTCGAACAGACGATCATCTCGCGACTCGTCGACGCGAGGGGACTGGCTGGTCGGACCGATAAATAGGCCTGAGAACAGGTATGATAGACCCGGGTGGTTTTGCCAATAAGCGACCATGCTGGCCAGCAGATCGGGACGACGCAGGAACGGGCTCTCAGCTGGAGTCGCTCCACCAATGACAACGTGGTTGCCTCCGCCCGTGCCGGTGTGACGGCCATCGAGCATGAATTTTTCGGCACCCAGGCGCGACAATTTGGCCTCTTCGTAAAGTCGAGTCGTCCGTGCCTGGAGCTCTCGCCAGTTGCGAGACGGGTGGATATTGACCTCGATAACACCAGGGTCAGGCGTCACCTTTAAGCTCTCGATCCGTGGATCTGGTGGAGGCTCATAACCTTCGATCACCACCTTTTGTGCGGTCTTCTCGGTGGCGACCTCGATGGCGGCGATGAGCTGGAGATAGGCTTCCAGAGACGGCGTAGGTGGCAAGAAAACATGTAGCCGCCCTTCGCGATTTTCGACCGTCAGAGCTGTGCGGGGAGTCCAGTCATCGGACACAGGTTCCGCATCATCGGTGGGAGCAGCCGCTGCCAAAGGATCAGGACTGAGGGGCGGGAATTCGGCTTCGATCGGTGACGGAGGCTCGATTAGGTCCTCGGGAGTCGCTTTGCGAATCGAATCCAGTGGAAGTCGGAATCCCATCGCCGAAGCCCCAGGAATGGCATAGAGGCTGCCTCTACGCAGCTCCCATTTCGCCGTCGCCCAGCGGCCAGTCTGCGGCGCAAAATAGATGGGCATCACCTGACCAGCGGCGACATCTAAACCGCGCTTTTCGAGCATGGCGAGCGTTCGCCGTTCAAGTGAGTCTTTCTTCTTCGCGTCTTTGACATTTTCATCGACGGGCAGAGTGCTGATTTTCCAGCGGTAGTAGTCGACGTCTTCAAGTGCCGGCAGAATCGATTCAGTCCCCAGTCCGAGGGCGTGGGAAATGGCTTCGATGAGTTTCTTAGGCTCTTCCAAATCGGCCTGTCCAGGGACAGTTGGATCGGCTAGCAGGGCGAGATTTCTCCACACAGGATAGCCGTCTTTTCGCCAAAAAATGCCGTAGGCCCATCGCGGCACTGCCTCGCCCGGATACCACTTTCCTTCGCCACTCCAAATGAGTCCGCCCGATGCGAAAGCTCGATAAAGTCGCTGAGTCAGATCAAACCCTCGAACGCGCTTGGCGGGACTGTCTGCGGTGGTGTTCCACTCGTCTCCCTCCATGTCATCGATCGAAACAAACGTCGGTTCGCCACCCATCGTCAGGCGCACATCGCCCTGTTCCAAAATCGCTTCGACTTCCTCGCCGAGAGTATCAATGGCGCCCCATTCTGAGTCCGAGTAGGGCTTGGTCACCCGAGGATCTTCGTGAATCCGAAACACTTGATTAGCGAAGTCGAATACCGTTTCGGCGACTCCAGTTGCTCCGCTGATCGGCGCTGCCGACGACGGCTCGGGAGTGCAAGCCAACGGGATATGGCCTTCCCCCGCGAACAGTCCAGATGTCGGATCTAGGCCAACCCAACCGGCTCCAGGAAGAAACACTTCTGTCCACGCATGGAGATCGGTGAAGTCTTCGGTCGGCCCGGAAGGACCTTCAATCGGCTTCTCATCGGCAGCGAGTTGGATCAAGTAGCCGGACACAAAACGCGCCGCGAACCCAAGCTTGCGAAGCAGCTGCACTAACAGAAACGCCGAATCGCGGCATGACCCTGAACCCTTCTCGATGGTTTCAAGGCAGCTTTGTACTCCCGGTTCGAGCCGGACTTGGTAGGCAATCAAGCCCTGCACGTGCTGATTGATTTCAGCTAGGTAGTCGATCGTCCGCGGTTCTCCTTGAGCCGGTAGTTCGGTTGCCATCCGCTCCAACTCAGGTGGGGCATCAGTGAGCGCGAAATACGGCGAAAGTTCTTGAGCTAGATCTGTGGGATAAGCGAACGGAAACGTTTCGGCTTCTTTCTCGAGGAAGAAGTCGAAAGGATTGATGCTCGTCATGTCCGCGACCAAATCGACGACCACTTCCAAGCCGTCGCACTCTTCGGGAAAGACGACTCGAGCCATGTAGTTGCCGAAGGGATCCTGCTGCCAATTCAGAAAATGCCCTTCAGGCTTAATCGTCAGACTGTAAGACAGAATCGGCGTGCGTGAATGGGGCGCAGGGCGCAGCCGAATGACGTGCGGATGGATGGTCGTCGGACGATCATACTTGTAAGTCGTGCGATGACAGATTGCAGCGTGGATAGCCATGGGATGTGTGAGCGTCGGACGGGTTAGGTGCAGCGGCTGAGCGAGGAGTGTCTCGCAGGGCGTGTCCTACTATTGTTGCTGTTGCTCCTGCTGCTGCTCTTGTTGGCGGCTTTGGTTCTGCAGTTGGTTGCGCAAATATTCCTCAGCACTTCGTACAGGGGCGTCCGTGCGCAGCTGGAAGAAGGTATCCGCAATCGCAATCCCAAAACTGTTGAGATCAGATTGGAGACTGTCGATGTAGTCGTGCAGCCCGAGAGACGCAATCTCTTCGACGCCTTGAAAGCTAACCCGGGCGAGGAGCAGTCCAGCTTCACGCTCAGCTTGGTTGACGTAGTTTCCAGAAGCCGTACCAGAGATTTGCCGGAGGGATTCGTTCGCTGAGCGCATCGAAAATCGAAACGATCTCGGAAACGTGTCAGAAAACAGAAGGATCGAGGTCACACTAGCGGCATCGATTGCTAGGCCATAACGCAACCGATGCACATCGATCGCGCTGCACGCACGCAGCATCGTGTTCCAAGCCGAGCCCGAACTGCCTTCCGGAAGAAAATGGGGAAGATCCACCATCCGGCTCGTCTTGTCAGCCCGCTCGATCGCGTGTCCTAACTGTACGAAAGCGAAGGTGTCTTTGCGGGACAGCGTCGAAACACTGATACCAGTAAATTGATAGGCAGATCGCATCGCGGCTTCGCAAATCATCTGATGCCGATCGGGCTCACTCTCAGAGATGTTCTTCACGTCCAGCCAGAGGGAGTTGATCTCCATCCACATTTCGGACGAAATTTTGTCCCGTGCCGCTCGGGCATTCTCCCGGGCGAAATAAATGCAGTTGATGATGCTATCGACGTTCGCATTGGACGAAACCAAATAGGTGGCGACATCCTCATCGGACTCCGCATCTCCCATAGCCGTCACCTCAAGCAGCGGATGCCACTCATGATCCCCGTGATGGCTTGAAGTGATATCGAGAAGCTCAGTCTGGTGAGCGCGAACGAGCCTAGCCAAGTTGTCTGCCCGCTCGATGAAACGACTCATCCAAAACAAATTTTCAGCGACACGCGAGAGCATTAGGTAGATTCCTCCTCAGATGGTTTAGCAGTCGATGAATTCGAGCCCTTGTCGCCTCGCAGCACCCAAGTGTCTTTGCTACCACCGCCTTGGGACGAATTCACGACGAGCGATCCTTTGCGCAGTGCCACACGAGTCAGTCCGCCGGGAACGATCACGGTCTCTTTGCCTTGGAGAATGTATGGCCGCAAGTCGATGTGCCGACCTTCCAGCTTTCCATCACAAAACGTCGGATGGCGAGACAGTGAAATCACCGGCTGGGCGATATAGCCTCGTGGATTCGCCGAGATCATAGTCTTGAACTCGTCTTGCTCGGCTTTGGTCGACTCAGGCCCAATCAGCATCCCATAGCCTCCAGCCTCATCGACCGCCTTGACGACCAGCTCGGAAATGTTTTCTAAGATGAAAGTTAGTTCCTCAGGTCTCGATCCCAAATAGGTGTGTACGTTGGGCAAGATCGGTTCTTCGCTCAGGTAGAATCGAATCATATCGGGGACATAGGCGTAGGTCGCCTTGTCATCCGCGACCCCGGTTCCGACGGCATTGACTAAGGAGACGTTACCCGCTCGGTAAGCCTTCATCAAATCAGGGACTCCCAGCATCGATTCTCGGCGGAAGAAATGGGGGTCGATGTAGTCGTCATCAATCCGGCGATAGATCACATCCACTTGGGTCAACCCGCGGGTTGTGTGCATGTAGATGCGTTCGTTCTCGCAGCGAAGATCTCGACCTTCGACCAGCTGAATTCCCATCTGCTGAGCCAGAAAGCTGTGCTCGTAATAGGCGCTGTTCTGGTAGCCGGGAGTTAGTAAAACGCAGACCGGATCATCCTGTTGTCGAGGCGTGACTGACTGCAATGTTTTGAGCAACTCCCGCGGGTAGTTGGCAATTGGCTCAACTCCCAACTTGCGATAGAGCTCCGGAAACGTTCGTTGCATCGCCAGTCGATTCTCCAGCATGTAGGAGACCCCAGAGGGACAGCGGCCATTGTCTTCTAGAACGGTGAACTGACCATTGTGATCCCGAATCAAGTCGGAGCCACAAATGTGGATGTAAGTATCGTGAGGCAGCTCAACTCCGGTAAACTCAGCTCGATAGTGCTTCGAAGATTGAACAAGTTCCGTCGGCACCACGCCCTCAGTCAAAATCCGACGCTCAGAGTAGATGTCCTTCAAGAACATGTTCAACGCGGTGATTCGCTGGCGAAGACCACGCTCCACTAGCTCCCACTCTTCCGCGGTTATGATCCGCGGAAAGGGATCGAAAGGAAAAATTTTCTCAGTTCCTTCTCCGTCCGAATAAACTGTGAAAGTGACGCCTTGCTTGACGAAATTCCGGTCTAGCGAACGCAAGCTCGCTTCCATCTCCTGATTGGACAAACCACCGAAAAATTTTGCAGCATCACTGTAAATATCTCGGGGGGTGGCCACAGCGCCCTCAACTGCCTCATCAAAAAACTCCGCTGTCTGGTAATCGGTGAAGAGTGGATGCACAGTTAAACCTAGTGTAGCTATTTCCATGCCAAATAGCGAACCAATTCTTTAAGAACCATTTGAATTGGTGAGGGCGGTTGAACAAATTTTTGAGGGTTTAAAATGATCTTTCAGCCGATGCTAATCCTTGATCCGATGGCTGAGGTGACCGAGAGAACCTGCCGCTGCAACGCATTTCAAACTCAGCAAAGAACGACCCATGGCCAAAAAGAAGATTGTCGTCGCGTATTCAGGAGGTCTCGACACCTCCGTCCTCCTCATCTGGCTCAAGAATCACTACGATGCCGAAGTCTACGCTTATTGTGCCGATGTCGGTCAGGCCGAAGAACTCGACGGCTTAGAGGAGAAGGCTCTGAGCACAGGGGCTTCGAAGTGCCGCATCGGTGACCTGCGCGCGGAGTTTGCTGCGGAATACATTTTCCCGATGATGCGGGCAAATGCGATCTATGAAGGTCAGTATCTTCTCGGAACCAGTATCGCTCGTCCCTGCATCAGCAAAGGAATGGTCGACTATGCCCGCGAAGTTGGTGCCGATGCGATCGCTCACGGTGCGACTGGTAAAGGCAACGACCAAGTGCGCTTCGAGCTTTCGACCGCATCACTCGCTCCAGATATTGAGATGATAGCACCGTGGAGAATGCAGGTTTTCCGCGACCAGTTTCCAGGGCGGGCCGAGATGATCGCTTTTGCCAAGGAGCAAAACATCCCGGTCCAGGCCAGTGCGAAGAAGTCGTATTCGATGGATCGTAACCTTCTTCACATCAGTTTCGAAAGCGGTGTGCTCGAAGATCCTTGGTTCGACGCGACCACCGAAGACAGCCGCGACATGTATGTGCTGAGCGTCTCTCCCGAGGATGCTCCTGATGAGCCTGAGTATCTCCAGTTACTGTTTGAGAAGGGTGACTGCATCGGTTTGCGCCACGATGGGCTCGATCAGATTTTGTGCGATCTACAGATTTCCGCGAAGGGAACTCAGGACGGCTACACCTTGCTAGATCCGCTCGGTGTCATGCTCGTTCTCAACTTGCTGGCCGGCCGCAATGGCATTGGCCGGGTCGATATCGTAGAGAACCGGTTCGTCGGAATGAAGAGCCGCGGAATCTATGAGACTCCAGGTGGCACAATTTTGCTCCACGCTCATCGCGACATCGAATCGCTAACACTCGATCGTGAGGTTGCCAGTCTGCGGGACAGCTTGATTCCCAAGTATGCCGAGTTGATCTACAACGGTTTCTGGTTCGCTCCTGAGCGCGAGGCGCTTCAAACGATGATCGATTCCTCGCAGGAAAAGGTCAGTGGTGAAGTCCGACTCAAACTTTATAAAGGTCAGACTTTGGCAGCCGGTCGTCGCTCCGAAAACAGTCTCTACAGTGAAGAGGTTGCGACCATGGAAGGTGGTGCCGAAGAGGCCTACAACCAAGACGACGCCACCGGGTTTATTAGGCTCAATGCGTTGCGCTTGAAGACCACGGCTCGCCGAGATCAATCCGAAATCTAGGGGATGAAACTGAGGTAGCTCCGTCCTGAGTCCAAGAACGTAGCCCGACCGTCCCCGGTCGTCGCTCTCTGGGGCTATGACCGAGGACGGTCATGCCACGGTTTAGCGGCTAGTAACAGGGAGGCGGGCAGTGGCCCGCCTTCTCTTCACTCGGTTTCTGCAGCCGTCTTGGCCTTGCCCGAATTGAGCTTCTTCTGAAACGTTTGAATCGGAACGCAGCTTTTGACGACCATTTGAAGATTCTTCTGCTGCTGGCGATCTTGGTTGTAGTAGATCGATGACGTCGAAGCGACAATCGCGGTCAACTCGCCCTGTTGATTGAAGACTCCGCAGCCACTCGATCCCCGCGCATAATCTGCAGTGATCTGCATTCGTGGCGTGCGACTTTCTTCGTCAACGAAATAGCGGGCGATGACGCCTTCAGAGAAGGTGAAAAATCGGCCGTCTGGGTGGCTAATCACGTGGACTTGGCTGCCGACGGCATCGCCTGTTGCCAGTGGTGCCCAGTCGAGTTCGGCGCCGCCAGTGTCAAGTTGGACGAGTGCCATGTCGTCCTTTTCTGAAGATGCGAGTACTTCGGTGATCGGATAGATTTTGCCATCCCGATTCATCGCCCCAAATGCTCCGGCATTGTCGGCCTCCATGACGTGGTGATTGGTAATAACTAGACCATCTGGGCTAATCACGACGCCGCCTGCGGTGCTGCCATGCCATTCGTCGCAGTGGTCGCATTTGTAGAGGTGGCCAAGAACGAGGGTCGCCTTGGATGCTTTCTCGTAGATTTCGGCATCGGTTAACGGAGTCTCACCTAGGGCAGGGGCCTCGGTGAGCTCAACCTTGGTCGACTTGCGCGATAACTGCTTCTGCAACTTCGCTGGGTCGGCGGTAGTTCCTTCGTCCGTGAGTTCTCCGAGCAGCTTCTCAAAGCGAACTCGGATCTTCTTGTCGTCGATGATCTGACTTAGATCCGCCGATGCTGAACCGACGAAACTGACCAAGAGGGTGAATCCAAGAAGTGAGACAAACTGCAGTTTCATCCGGCGAAGCTAGCAGTGGGTGAGGTCGCTGTCGAGGTTTGTCGGGTTTGCGTCATGTCTGTGTTCGATAATACAGAGGGAGGTTTTTTCGTAGACTATTTGCCCAAGCGTAGACGAGAAGCCAAGGCCCTAGTAGCACAAGGCCGATAAACCAACCCCAGATGACACAAAGTGCACCCATCTCCTGTTGATCGTCCAAATCGGCCGCGGTTGGATTCTCAAGCTCCATGACGTTGTTCAAAAAAGAGATGGCCGAGCAGATGCAAAAAATCCAAGTAAGAACAACCGCCAAGGGAAGGGTAATCAACCATCGCTTGGGTCTCCCTATGAGGAATCGGCAAGCCAGTACCATTCCGGGCGCGAGGACAGAGAGGGCAGCAAAAAGACTATCCATTAATCTGGGTAACGGGACATTGCGCCAACGCGAAACGGAAATGTATCCGACACTTTCCAGGTGCGCGCTGCACCTCGTCGAGGGTGACCTGATTAGGCAGACCATGGACAAAGCCCGCCGGGTCGGCGAGGGCGGTCGCGACGAGGTCGTCCTGATCGAGGTCGATGTAGCGCCGGTCGGGCGCGAGGCTCCGGGCCAAGGTGCTTTTTCCACACTGCCGTGGCCCTAGTAGGCAGATCACGGGCGTGTCCAAGACAGCCTCGGCCAAGCCCGCATGGAGGCTTCGTGGGAGGAGATTTGGAACAGCGGCCATCTGCTGGGTAGTGTACCGGCAAATTGCGGGTTAGGCGAGCGGCAAATTGCGGGATAGGGCGGCGGCAACTTGCGGGTTAGCCGGTGTATTGTCCTTGATGGAATGTCACGATTCCACCTAAGCGGGCCACCATACATCCTTGGGCTTGCCGACCTTTTTTACACTCTTTCCATCAAAGGCATAATTAACCAATTGCTCCGCCATTCCAGTCCTCCCGACGCCACCAGACACAACGGTGCGCCACCCGTAAAACTGAAAGAAGATTACCTTTTTCTCCTCAATCAACTTCTCTGCCAAGTATGCCCTATTGATCAGGAGCGTAGATTTCGAATCATTCCGAAATCCAGGATCATAAGCGACCAAGTCCCGCAGACCGTCCCTGCGACAGAATTGAACACCCTGCTTCGCCCAGCCAATTCCTGCTAATTCGCATAGAGCACGGGAAGGAATCTTTGCGGTTGTCCAGTTTTCTCCAGTCTCTCCGACGCTAAGGGACGCGACAGCATACTGACATGACGAGAAAGTATCGTGACAAATCTCTCGATCAGAACGATTTGCTATCGTGAAGTCCTTAAACAATTCGATCTCATCGTCTTGGTACTCAGGAGAACAAGACTGTGCCGTATTGTTCAAGAATCGCCGTTCAGACCTGGATAGAAAGCTCGAAAATTTCAGAACGTCTTCGACGGACAGAAGGTATGAATCCATTAGCCATTGGCTAGTAATTTTGTCGACGCCCCTAATTTGATCTTGAAAAGTGAGTTCGACATGATGATCCGTGCTCAAGTCCAAGCATAACCACCCACTATTGGGGTTCTGTGAGAGTTTTGGCTGGATCATATACGCAGGGTCCAGCCAGTCCCCATGCTCCACCCATTTTTCAGGTTGATGCAAATCGGTAATGGTTTGAGTTAAAGACTCTGGGGCTAAAGTTGGCAGACGAGGCAGTACCTCCAAGAAATTAGCTCTAACCGGATCCCAGTCAGAACAGCCGATCTGGCGTGGGTGTGAATAGGTTAGAGTAGAGAGATCACCAAGATCGCCCCTCAACTGGAAGTGATCACTAAGAAGGCCCAGCAGTTTTGCCATGGCAATCCACTGATATTTTTTGGATATTCGTTCAATCTCTGGTCTCTGACGGCTCCCATCGAAAGAGTAATATGAATTTTCACTGTGAGGAGACCAATCGGAATTTTTGATCGATTCGAGCACATACCGACGGGCCGTATCAGCATCAAATCGCGCTCCACGTTCTAGGCTGGATTCATCTCCGAGTCTTAAGGGCGAAAAGTGCTCGACCGCGTCCTCCAGATCGCATCTTCCCCAATCACCATAGGATCCGTTTGCAGTAGTCCTGCAGGATCGAAAAATTGCACAGTGGTACTTGGAGTCTACATTCTTTGCCTCATACTCATTGCAGTCTTTCACGTCCCATATTTCAGGCCACACCGATTGATAGGGCGGTAGATGCGCATCTCCCGAAATCTTCACCAAATCCGCAATGGCTCTGGCGTGATGACGAATATTAATATGAGGATCTGGATCTCCACTAAGGAAGACATCCTGCAGAACTAGCTCTCCTGTTTCTGTGACTATTTTGGCATCGCCACAATCGAGTGCGACGCCATGAATTGCAGCGAGGACTCTCTCTCTCACATAGGGATCATCTACCAACCGAAATGCCTCATAATATTCTAAGACAACCCTCGGGCATACTTTTAACAGCCGAATAACAGCAAGAGTCACCCGATCCCGCAACTCCCTTACCGTCGACGTTAGCAGCCATGTGAAACCAAGAGACAGTAAACGGACTTGTTCTTCAGAAAGTTCCCGCAAAGGTAGTCCCTCAATAAGCTCTAGATGACCAATCGGCTCAAAGTCGTTACCGATTTGATCAAATGTCGAATTTACCCATCTCGACCAATAGAGGTCTCGATCGTAAAGGGGCAGTTCCACTAGGGTGGCGTGAAGGTAGTCGGCATTTAGCGGATGTCCCTCAATGAAGAGACAACGGGCGATCAACGAAAATCTCTGTTCCCAGCCGTCTGCAATCGGATAGAATCCTTCAAGGATCGAGACGGACTCTGCCGTAATTGATTGTGGAGTGCGGAGTTCGAGGCTACGAATCCAAAGTGCGCGCATCCGGTAATTTTGCGTACTGTCCAGTAAGGTAGTCTGTGGGCACCAGTTGGGCCAGCGATCGCACACTTGAGCTATCGACAGCGTGGCTAGGGAATCCGAAAAATTCTCCATGCGGACCCAAAAATCACTTTGATTACTGGGCGGGCCATCCAGTGATCCAACTAGTGTCTTTACTGTCAAATAATCCAGAAGCCGATGAAACACGAATCGGGTCTTATATGCTACCCCTAGGTCGGTCTCTAAGGGAAAGCGGTCCAGGATTTCTTCTTCGACGAGTGCGTGATATAAAGACGATTTTTCTTCCTGCGTAGAGAACTCCTTTAACGTAATTTCTCGGACTTCGGCCTCTGGAAGTGTGATTGCCTGATTTGCGAAAGCCTCAGCTAGATTAGACAGGCACCTTTGGGTGGCGTCAACGGGGCATCCAAATGTATCCTCGATCGCTTTACACCTGGCCCCAACATAGGTTCTCAGTAGATCTGCAAAGCTTTGACTAGTTCCGGGAAATTCACGTCCCTTGTAGGTCTCGCAAAAGATGCGCAGGAAGAGAGGGTTCTGAAATTCGCCTAGGTAGGCAGGCGTTCCTGATAGAGACACCTGATAGTGCTCGAAGTATTGTCGCATTGCGTCCTTTACATGAACGCCCAGACCCTTGTGATTCACGATGTTCCAGTCGTTGGCTCCTGAAAGGCCGCTAGGAATACACTGATCAACGTAATCGTTTCGACAACTCACTAGTAGGCGAACATGTTGATACTTGGAAACCTCGCTTCCTAGGCTGGCGATCCTAGCCTTCCAGAAGCCTGTTGCAGGAGTTTCATTGAGGCCATCAATAAGAATCAACGAAGGAACTCTAGCGGTTTCGCCTCCGGCATTAAGAAGCTCCAGAAGTTCCCGGAAACTGCAACTTACATCCGCATGTTTCAGAAGCTGTTGTCGGGGGTCTTGATCTGAAAACTGGTCCCCCAACATTGGAACCACGAGGCCGCCACGCTCGTGCGTTACTTTTGCGAAATGGGCAAGGAAATGACTTTTTCCTGCCCCCGCTTTACCGATGACTTGTAGGCAAGTAGCGTCCCCGCAAGTTGACTTCTCAAGATACTTAATTAACTCTTCCAGGACTCTTGAGAATTTCCGCCACTCGTGAGCTGAAGACTCCAAGAGGTCTTCGCCAGTCGCGCTTTTGGGTGTTGGGTCGAAGATTTTTCGAAGAGTTTCTCTAGCCTCACAAAACTTTCTCCCAATTGTCCCTGGTTGCACTGGTGCGGCTATACCATCGCCCAGTAGCGGTGCTATAGGGGCCCAAGTAGTGGATGCCCAGTGCTCAAACGATGTTTTTAGACTGTTTTTGGTATTTGTGTCGCCTAGTGAGCGTTCCAATTTGATCTTGGCTTTAAGTGCCTCTAGGGCTAACTCGCGGAATCGTTTATAGTATGTATTTGTCTGAAGAAAGCTATCAAGCTTGCCGTCTATTGGAGTTGGGACGTGTAGATTTGGAAGGTAACGTGTCCCCCACTGTGTTACTGCAGCCTCGAGTAGGTCCCCGCTCCGTCCATGGTCAAAATCCAGCGCGCCAAGCCAATATAGATGCCTGCCTCGATGACGTTCCTCTGTCAGGTAAGTTCCTAATTCTGCCGCTCCCCACCATGTGAAAGCAATAGAGCCAAAACCCTTAGTTTTTGCCAAGCTCCGCCATTCCGCTACGTGCATTTTCCAAGTGGCCTCCTGTTGGGAACTCAGATCGAATGGACATGCTACGACATACTCGTTTAGCGACTTTTGATCGCCGATTGTGTCCAGCGCTCTCTCGACGGATTTGTCAAGAGAGCTCCATGGTGGGGAGCTTGACGGAAACTTTGCTTGGATAGCCTTGCATATGCCCCCTCCACTCGACCGGAAAAACGCCTCAACGCCTCCATCTCCTTGTCCTGCTGCCCGTCGCCTAAAGTCACCACATGAGGCATACTCAACTGCGAATATCTGGCATGTAAGCTCCTCGAACCCTTTCCACTGTGCTCCATCTAGAGTCCGAATTTTCTTCCAATTCATTGGGCGATTAGTTGGTAAGAGGCTACACCCTGTTACCTTCCAATCAAGATTATGCACGATTCCACGAGCGTAGCAGTCTCTGTATGGATCCGAACCGCGCTCTTCATCTTCATCTTGGCTAAGCGTACCGCCAAGTGTTCGATTCGGGCTACCAGTCGAGAATATAGAAGCGACTTCAAGGCTACTCAAGCACCGAGGTTTCGGTTGCCCAGAATTGGCCGTCGTCGTTGCGGAGGAAGAGGCGCGGATAGATCTGTGCGGGGCCGGCGGGGAGGCCTTCGAGGATGAACTGGTTTTGGCCCTCAATGGGCTTCGGGATGGCGACGCGGTCATGCCAGAGTTTCTCGAAGGTCAAGGCTTCTTCGGTTCCCCAGTGGAGGAAGACTTCGGGATTTTCTCCGATGTGGTCGATTTGGAAGGAGACTCGGGCCTTGTCATCGTGGCGCTCGAGCTGGGTGGTCTTGATCGAGGAGGGGAGGGAGAGTAGGGAGCGGATATGAGCTTCGGTGAGGAAGGGGACGGAGGCTGGGTCGGTTGGTGGGGCGGAGACTTGTTTTTCGTCGGGGGCGGGGTGGAATCCCCAGCCGCCGGTCTGGAGGAAGAACCAGCCGTCGTCGGTAACGCCGCGTTGGGTGTGGGTCAGGTCGGTGGCGCGATCGGGGGAGATGGCTGGCCGCGTCCGAACGACCAGAGGGAAAAATTAAGCTGGAATTGACCGTGCCGTCGGCCTTCCAAGTCGGACCGTAGTAGCCGAAGGGGGTGGTGATCGGTGCGTAGAAATCGAGTGTTCCGGGGACGGCGTCCATCTCCATGACCCAGAGTTTTGTGCCCTCGGAAGGAGCGAAGGAACTGGTGAATTTGGTGTGCGCTGCTGCGGGTCGCCAGCGCTTGCGGACGATTCCTGCGTCTCGGGTGGCGGGGCCGGTGAGGTCGATGTCGAGGACGGCGGCGGTTTTCTTTGGTTTGGCGGTCGTGGTTAGGCGGAGGGTGTGGAATCCGCTAGTCGTGATTGTGAATTCGGAGTTCTGCGGCTGGCCGTCGATACTGATTTGGAAGTCGCTGGAGTCGGCGTTTTCAGCCGGACAGAGGCCTTGAGGTCGCCGGTGTTCGGGATCCACAGGCCCCACTCGACGTCGTCGCCTTCATCCCATTGCCGATCTCGGCGAACGACTCGCCCTTGTTCAGATCGTCGATGTCCGACGTGGTTCCCTTGCCTTGGGCTACAAGGCCGAACTGTGGAAAGAAGCACTCGTTGGGGGTGAGGACGAGGGTGTCGCCTTCGCCTTTTTGGACCAGATAGGTTTGGCCTTCTCGGTCGGGATCGGGGATATGGACCAGCGACTGGGCGCGGGCTCCCTGGAGGATGGGGCCGAAGATGAGTGCGAGGCCCCGGAGCTTCATTAACGGAGAATATCTTCTGGGGTCACGCCGCCGGGCTTAGCGGGTGCGACGGTTGGAGTGGGAATTGGCGTTGGCTCAGGAGTGAACCGGTCTTCCCACTGATGCAGTTCGTAGCCTTCGCCGATGCCGCCGATTTCTTGGAGCAAGGTCGAGCAACGCTGGTGCCAGAGCTTTAGGTCAGGGGCGTCCTTTTCTTTTTCGGCGGTACCGGGGAAGAAGAGGTAGGTTACCTCTAGATCGCTTTCGGGGCGGCTGTAGACGGTGGACTTGGGATTCATTTCTTGGCACAGGCGGAGCGAGCCTTCACCGGTTTTGTAAGTTGGGCCGGCGTCGCCGATGATGGCGGGGAACAGGCGGTCACCGTAGACGACAACGGCGTAGTCGCCATAGGTCGGGGCGTAGGCCGTATTGCGCTTGTGCAGCGGAATGAACAGCGGAATGACGACGAACGGATCGGCTTCTGCAATGAGGTAGCTCCAAGCCTTGAGGTCCTCGGAGATAAGCCGGTTGATCTTGAGTTTCGCATTCAGTGATCTCTTCTCCGCCGAAGTGATGCCGGGCTTTTTTAGAAGCTCGACATCGCGGGCGACGGCGTCGGTGTAGCGGGGCAGAAGCGGGTTGGGTGTTACGGTCTTCTTGCGCCACATGTAGCTGGTCGAAGGCTGGAAGTTTGGCGAGTTGGCGACGTAAGTGTCGAGGTCAGCTATGCGGTCGCCGTCGGTGCCGTCGGAGACGACGTCCATCTCGGACTGCAGGAGCAGGACACGGCGGCCGGTGTCGGGGGACTTAAGTTCGAGGATGGTCTCGCAGTCGTAGAAGTTGTGCCGGTCGAGTACCTTGTCGAGCCGAGTGTAGCTGGCCTGAACGCGCTTACGCTTGTTGTCATAGAGTTGGTGGTAGAAGCCTGAGACGGCAGCTTTTTCCATAATAGCAGGGAGGCCGGGGAGGACTTTGGGCAGGTCGGGATTGATGGCTGCCAATCCCTCCATGGTATCGGTCGCAGAGGGAATGGTGATCTTGACCTCGATCTCGACACCGTAGCTGGAGTCGTCAGCGCGTTCGATAGTGGCGCCGCGGCCCTCGACTTCGTTAAGCTTGGTGCTGGTGACGAGGCCGTTGTAGAGGGTGGCGGTGTCGATGTTCTTGCGCGGTACCCACTTGGATGGTGGCGGTGGCGGAGGGGCGGGGACGAGCTTCTCGACTTCGACGATCTTTTCTTCGACCTTGACGATGATCTCGGGTTCTGGAGTGACTCCACGCCAGGCATTGACCATGGCCTTGACTCGTTCTTTCGGAGTGCCGGCTCCGTCTTTCGCCTTGGGCATGAGCGCCAAGGCGAGCAGGCCAAGTGCGACGGGAACGAGGAGTCCGACGAAGAAGCCGAGGCATCCGAGCGAGCGTTTGCGGTTCTCACATGGGGCGGCGGGCTGTCCGGCTAGGTTGCCGTTGTTGTCCGGGGAGTCTGGCTGGAGTGTGGGATCCATGGTCGTTCTACGATAGTGCTTACCTTGAATGGAGGAATCTGCAAGCGGAGCGAGCTAGTGGCTGGTGCCGGGGTGCCGTGTCTTCCAGTCAGTTCTCACGATGGCTCTGACTCTCCTGGTGGGGGCATACGTATCATCTGCCGGAGAAGGGGCGAACGCCAGGCACGGCGAAAGTCTGGCCCGCGAAAAGGTGCAGAGAGCAGGCGGAGTCGGACATGAAGTTTCTCGCGTCCGGTGAAGTAGGTCTTCTGCAATGGCACGAGCTGAGTAGCGGGCCAGGCGTGGCGGAAGATGTCGTCGCTGAGGGTCCAGCCGACGCGGTAGTCTTGAGGGAGGGAGAAGACCTGATCGTAGAGCCTTTGAGAGCACAGTGGGGCGACGGCGAAGTGACAGTCGAGATCGTCGCGATACAGAGCTGCAGACATGGTGGTGGCCATACGTTGCTCGAGGTAGATTAGGTCGGGGTGGAGGCTCTCGGGGATGCCGTCGAGCTGGTTCGCCCAGTCGGCCATGGCTTGTTCGACGAATCCGATGTCGATGTCGGCAGTTCCGAAATATCCTAGGATGGCGAGCGGGTCCGCCTTATCCCCGTCGGTGGTGGAGTAGTGGCCACGGACAACTTCGCCGCCGTAGCCCATGCACAGAATACGGTTAGGATCGCGCGGTTGGTCGATGTGGTGGTCAAGGTCGAGCACTTCGGCGAGGGCGGACGAGACCTCGACTTCGGGTGCGCGGTGTGGAGCTATCGGGCTGTGGACCGAGTAGCGGACGTCCCTATGGAAGTCACGCGAGCAGGCGAGTAGGAGGCGGGAGTCGCGCCCTGCGCTGAGTGGGATTTCGAGTGGTGCAATCTTGGAAAGCGATGTGAGGATCCCACTGAGAAGGCCAGTGATGGTCTTCGCCGAAGCAACCTGGGAGTCGGTCTGCGAGGTATTCGGATTCGGCCAAGTTCGTTCCGGCTTCGATTCGGTCGATGAGAGTAGGAGGGTGCGGTGGTTGGGGCGAAGCAGGGTCCAGTCGGCGAGTTGGCAGAGGCCTGCAGGATACCAAGTTCCAGTTTGCTCGCGCAGATGAAGAAGGGCTTCTCGTTCGGCTACTGGGCGCAAGGATGCGTAGCGGCCGGCGAAGATGGATTCGATCAGTGCCGGGCTGGAGGCAAGGATACCGGATTCGGGGTGATGGAAAGCCGACAGGCCGCCTCCGGGATCGGGATGGGCATGAACCGTTGGGCCGATGAACCCGAGGAGCAAAAACCGGCCCGCCAAATGTTCGAGGAGGTCGGCGGTCGATTCCAGGCCAAGGAGGTCGTCCCTGAATAACCCATCCTGAGTGTCGAGATCGACGGGCCAGCCGAGAAGGCATCGGCTACCGACCACGAGAACTGGGAGATCTGGTCCGTGGGCGAGATGACTGGAGCCGACAGTGATGGCACTCCATCCTTCGGGCAAGTCCGACGGCAAGTCTTCCGCGCTTGAGACGAGGAGGAACTGGGTCGCGAAATTACCGTAGTCGATGGGATCGGCCATGGGACAGAAATTTGGAAAACAAAAAAAGCCCCCGGGTGCTCAGAGCACCACGGGGGCGAAAGGGAGAGCAGGTTACCCAGGAACCCGCCAGAGAGACGGGGGCTTCTCCAGCTTAGAAATGGCAACCACTGTAGTGTCGGGGCGCGCAGTAGCTTCGGCGCACCGGATAGCATCTACGGCTGCTTCCCCAACTATTGCCAAAGCCGATGTTAATATTGCTTCTGCTGCGCGAACCGTAGCTTGGGTAATATGGGTCGTAGGACGAATAATAGCGTTGCTCCTGATAGATCGGACGCTGGCGCGAGACCGGCGGCAAACGGTAGGCCTGGCCGGAACGTTGAATGCGATCGTAATCATCCTGCGAAGCTCCGAGGGTTCCTCCAGCGAGCGCTCCGATGGCACCTCCGATCGCGGCGCCTTCTAGTTCGCGGCCCCGGTTCTCACCGACCAAGGCTCCGACTCCTGCGCCAAGAACACCACCGACAACGCTACCTGTTTTAGTGTAGGGAGCTGGGTAGGTGCTACAGGAGACTGCTAGAAAGGAGCAGGCGAGGAGGGCGATAAGGCTAATCAGTTTTTGCATGGATGGGTGTGAAGTTGTCTATTTGACGGCTGCCGAGCTCAATAAATTCGAAATGTTCCGAATTTTTCTCGGAGTGGAGCTTACGCCTTCGACCTGGACGAGTCGTTTTTGTCTTTAGGTTTGGCTGTAATCGGATCCTTGGGGATGACGCCCTTCTTTTCTTTCCGGCTCGCTTTGGGGTCGGCATTGGCGATTTGAGTCGATCCCTCTAGTGATCCACCGGGCATAATTTTGAATGCCCGAGCAACGACATCACCCACGAGAAGTCCCTTTGGACCGATGACGATGGTGCCAGAGCACTCGATATTAGCCGTCGTTGTGCCCTCGATTAAGGCGCTTTCGCAGATGATGGGATGAATACTAGCCAGACTCGACTTCTCCTGAACATGCATATTCTTGCACCGAATACCTCCAGTGACATGGGATTCTCCTTCGAAGTTGAAATCGCCAGAGCACTCGATCTTGCCAGCGATACGGCCGCCGTGGATGTCCAGGTTGTGGCAAGCCAAGTGGACACAATTGGCCGACCCAGTTCGTGCAACGACGACGTTGCCTCGGCTCTGGATCGGCAGGCTACAAGGCCTACGGATATCGTAGTCGCGAAGGTTGATCGAAGTTCCGCACCTAGGGCAGATAGTCGAAGTCGATTGTCCGGGAACAGTGTGTTGGCGGTCGCAAGAGAGGCAAGAGACTCGCTTGGGAGCAGTGGAAGCCTTCTTTTTTCGAGCGCGAGTTTTGAGTTTTCCGAAAAAGCCTTCTTTGGGTGGGGGAACCGGCGCCCGTTTGGGCATCGTTGGCTCATTGTCGGCTCGAACGGCGTAGCTAACCCGTGCCTTCTCCTTCAACGCTTCTGCCGCCGTCTCCATGCTCATGGATCTTTTGGCGACTCCGGCCCGCTCCGTGGCCCGACGTGTGGTCTTGACCCGGATGTGGCGCGAACAACTCCGGCAGTAGGTGGAGATAACGCCCTTGGGCTCGGTCTGGATGGCGCTGCAATGCGGGCAGACTACTCCAAAACCACCGGATCCGGTGGCGCTCTTCTCGGGGGGGGCTGGAGGGTTGCTGTTGGCCAAAACAAAACGAGACCGGAGGATCAACCCCCGGCCTCATACTGGTTAAAAATCTGAATTGTGGGCGACCTGAAGGTCAGCCGGTTAGGAAGAAGACTTGGGTGAGCCTCCGCCGCCCGAAGAAGGTGGTGTCGAACTACTAGCACTAACGGAGTTGGCTGGCTTCGAGGCAGAACGAGTAGACTTGCGACCAACGGAGGATTGACCCATAAAGGAAGCCCCCTCTTCGATGGAAAGCGTTCCAGCGGAAATGTCGCCAACGAGGACGGCATTGGATTTCAGTTCGCAGCGCTCAGTGACAGTGACGTTACCTTCGACTTTTCCGAAGATAGTGACAGTCCTGGTCTCGATCGAGCCCGTGATAATTGCGTTTTCACCCACGGTGAGCGATCCATCCGAGATCACCTTGCCATCGATTTTGCCGTCAATGATGAGATCGTTGGAGAACTTGAGGTCACCTTTGATCTCCACGTCGTTTGAGAGAACGTTTTTCCCACTCATGGTAGATACTGAAGAAGAGCTTGCCGCTGGAGCAGGACTCGGCGCGTCTTGCGAGGACAATCCGAGACCGGCAACAGGCGCCGGAGAACTGGACCTAGAAGCTGGCGGATGCGTGGGTGACGATTTTTTCCCGTCATCCGGTCGTTGGCCGATGATTTGCTTAAGCACGAGACGAGTAAATCACCCATGGAAACCGGTGTCAACGCAGTTTCACACATGCGCAGCGGGAACTTTGGATCGCCAGAATACGGTTCGTCCGTAAGATCTTGGCTTCATTCAACATTTTAGAGTTGTGTATCGCTCCGTCTTGACCCTAGGGGAAAGTCGGATAATGCTCGTTTCTTATCTGTTGACCAATGATCGCTAAGTGTCCTTCCTGCTCCTCTGAATTTGAAGTCGGCCCCGAATTGGAGGGCAAGCATGGTCGTTGTTCGAACTGCGGACGGACGTTTCTGCTTCCTGAAGTTCCCGGTCGGAATCACCGTGAAGTCACGGTTACGCAGAAGCGGCCATCGGGGATATCCACTTTTGTAGCGCTTCTTCTTACGACGCTCTTCGGAGTCGGTGTTTGGGCGCTGTTTAAATACCTTCCACTGGCAAAGGGTGCCGAGGGCGGGCTTTCCATGGACTCCCTAGGCGGCTGGTTGCCAGCGCTCGGAAATTTTCACCCACTGATTCTCCATCTTCCGATCGGTCTTCTTCTGGTCACTGGTCTTCTGGAGTTTTTCTCGACTAAAGGACGTCGCGCTGTGCTTGCGCCGGCTGTGACGACGTTGCTTTGGTTAACTGCGATCTCTTCGATTTTCGCAGTAGCTTCTGGATGGTTATTGGCGAAAAATGGAAGTGGCTCTGGTGTCACCCTCGATCGCCATATGTGGCTAGCGCTTGTCATGACCGGTTTGGTATTGATCACGTTGCTGTTTCGCGTGTCTCGAGAACGAAGGGGGCGCGGAGCCGGATCTTTGTTTTTCTACCGGCTGGGGCTCTTTCTTTCAATTCTTTTGCTAGGTCTGACAGCGCATCAGGGCGGTTCGATGATCTATGGTAGTGATCACTTAATTGCTGATTTACCTGAGCCAGCGCAGCAGCTGGCGCTCAAGGGGGAGCTCTTTATCGAAAACGGCTTCAGTCAAGTAGAACTGGGAAACCAACAGCGGATTGCTGATCTAACGGCAGCGATTTCCGGGGATGATGTAGTGGCTGATGCAGACGGAACGGACGCCGCATCCGGTTCAGATGATGAATCGGGTCTTTCGACAGAAACCAAAGTTGCTGCCGGAGCCGGTGTCGCGGCGGTAGCTGCAGTTGCAGGAAGTGAAGTAGCCAGCAATGCGGATAGTAGCGACGTAGCGCAAAGTGCAGTAGTTGGTGTTAGTTCTGACGAGGCAGTCTTCGCCGCAACCGCAGACTCAAGTGAGCCAGCTGGAATCGACGAGAATGACACCGTCTTCAACCAGGTGATTTTGCCGATTCTCGAAGAGAAGTGCAACAAGTGCCACAATGACAAGAAGTCGAAGGGCAAGCTCAAGATGCACACCTTCGATGAACTCATGGCGAAGGACGACACGGTTGTTCCCGGGGATGTCGAAGCCAGTTTACTTAGTTACCGGATCGGACTGCCCCCCGGTGACGAGGACGACGAGGCCATGCCCCCGGAGGACGAGGAGCCGCTCACCGAGCACGAAGTCGCCATTCTTAATTGGTGGATTGCCAGCGGTGCGTCCAATGAGACCACCGTTGCTGACGCAAGTGTCCCCGATGATCTGAAGGCTTCCTTCGTTGCCGTGACTATGCCCGCCGAGGCATCGGCATCGATACCTGTCGCAGTCGCCGCCGTGGAGGCTCCGGTAGCAGCGGCTGTTCCGACCAAGGTCTACTCGAAGGAGGAGATCGACGGTGCTAGCAAGAAGATTCGCGAGGACATCGGGGCATCGCTGATGCCTGTCTACTCGGGCGCGGACACGCTCCACTTCACCGCACTGAACGTCATCAAAGACTTCGGCGACCAGCAGTTGGCTACCTTGGAACCTCTTTCCGGACAGCTCGAGGAAATCAATCTGGCGCGGACCAAGGTCACTGACGAAGGTCTTGGCACCCTCTCTGGAATGAACAAGCTCAAGCGCCTGCACTTGGAGAACACCGAAATCACTGATGCCGGACTCGAGCACCTCGCCAGTCTGCAGAGCTTGGAATACCTGAATCTCTACGGCACCAAGGTCACCGACGCGGGACTGCGGAAACTCATGGAGCTCCCTTCCCTGAGAAAGCTCTACGCCTGGGAGTCCGGTATTACCCGGAAGGCGGCCGATGCGGTCAGCTGGTTCAAGCCTGAACTCGAGGTCAATGTAGGTTGGCAGGAGACAGCAGTAGCGGCAGTAGCCGTGGCCGCCGACGCTCCGAAAGCCGCCGACGCCGAGACAGACAAAAAGCCCGCCGAGCCGGAGGTAGAAGCGGAGGTAGAAGCGGAGGTAGAAGCGGAGGTAGAAGCGGAGGTAGAAGCGGAGGCAGAGCCAAAGGTAGAGCCAAAGGTAGAGCCAAAGAATGTCGATGCGCCTAAGCCTGCGGCGAAAGAGGACAATCCACCCGAGCCGACAACGCCAGCTCCCGCCAAACCCGAGGTTGAACAAAAGAAGCCGGCGCCGGTTCCTGCTCCTGCGCAGCCCCAGACGAATACGCCAAAGCCTCCGGTCCAGCCCGCTAAAACAGCCGAGACGCCGGTCGTTCCTGCTCCTGCTCCTACCCCGAAGCCAGCACCAGCATCGGCCGAGCCTAAGGTTGAGGCCGAGAAACCAGCAGTAGCGCCCGCACCAGCTCTTGTTGCAAAGACGGGCCCGATTGGTGCCGCACCTCAGGCTACTACGGCGAACCGCGCTTGCCTGATTACCCGCAAGCCGGTCGATCCGAAGTTCACGCTCGAGCATGCCGGTCTCAGCCTCGGATTCGCGGACAAGGCTAGCATGGAGACCTTCCAGAAGAACCCAGGCGCCTTCGCAGTTCAGGTCAAGCTCCTCCAGAATCGCTAGTCGCCGTCGCTGAGGCTAACTGCCAAATCGGAATAGAGCCTTAGTCATGCATTTCAAAACCTTCGCCGCTACCCTTGTGCTCGCGCCCTTTCTGCTACCCTCCTGCGGTCCAGGTGAGGTGGTCGAAATCTCTGAGGTACGCGATCTTCCAACCGGGAGGACGTCACCGAAGGTCGGAGCTTCGCCGGAAGAGCGGTTCGGTATTCGGCAGCACCCATTCGTCTGGAGCGCGCCCTCCAGCTGGCTAGCTCAGGCGGAGTCTCAGTTCCGCATCATCAATTACCGGGCCGACAAGAATACCGAGTGCTACGTCACGGTGCTCCCCGGCGGCGGCGGTGGTATCGTCCCGAACCTCAATCGCTGGCGTGGCCAGATGGGGCTCGATCCGATCGGCGAAGATGGACTTTCCGGGCTCGGGCTCAAGCCGTTGCTCGGGGCCGAGGCCTACTCGGTCTCTCTCGATGGCACCTTTCAGGGCATGGGTGCCGACGAAGCCGAAGGAGGTTACCGAATGCTCGGTCTGATCCAGGAGTTCGGCGGCCTGATGGTCTCGGTCAAAATGATCGGACCCGTGGCCGAGGTGGAAGCCGGGAGCGAGGAATTTTACACCTTTTGCGAATCCATTCGGTTCCGGGCGAAGTAAGCTATATTGGGAATTGTCTGACCGCATTGGTTGCCAGTCCCCGTAGTTCTACATGCTTCCCTAATCATCTCTCGCAAATCTTCTTTTAACCAACTAGCACCTTGGCAAATTCCAAGTCAGCAGGATCCCCCGGGTCCACCACACGGAAGCCGAAATCCCTCGGACAGCGGATTTTTGCCTTTTTCTCCTCCTTCGGCCTCGCGGTCGTTTTACTTTGCTTTCTCTTTCTGATCACTCTCTTGGGCACCCTTGCTCAAGTCGAACTTGGTCTGCACGGAGCGATCGAGAAGTACTTCAACCCGCTATTTGTCGTTCACCACTTCGGCAAGGTTCCGTTACCGCTCCCCGGAGGCTACTTGCTGATGGCAATCCTGTTCGTCAACATCCTCTGCGGCGCTATCATCAGTGCTCGGAAGAACTGGCGGACGCCAGGGATGCTCATCTCTCATTTCTCGATCGTCTTCCTGATCTTCGCTGGATTCGTCTCCTACCATTGGAAACGCGAAGGCAACATGGCCTTGTTCGAGGGTCAATCGTCGGGCGAATTCCAGAGCTACCACGACTGGGTCATCGAGGTCGAAGAGATCGGATCTGGCACAGATACTGCCTTGATCATCGATCAGAAGCTGTTCGCAGACTTGGGGCCGGGCAAGGCGAGAACGTTTCAGCACGAAAGCCTGCCGATTGATCTTCAACTTACTGGCTACTTTACCAATGCCAAGCCGGACAGAGGCGAGAAGGAGGGGCTCGATGCCGAAGGGTTCTTCCTCCAACAACTCGACAATGAGCCGGAGAACGAGCGTAATTTGCCAGGGCTCATCGCCATCGCCAAGGACCCGGTCACTGGCGACGAAGCGCGTGGCTTACTCTGGGGCGGAGCCAGTGAGCCGTGGACCATCAAGAATGGCGAACGCACCCTCGTCGCCAAGTTGAAGCGGCGAGCCTGGAAGCTTCCGTTCGCCCTGACTCTCGACAAGTTCACCCGCGAGCTCCATCCAGGTACGCAGCGTGCCAAGATCTTCCTCAGCGATGTCACCAAGGTGGAGGACGGGCGCGAAGAACCGATCAAGATCACCATGAACGAGCCGCTCCGTCAGGACGGCTACACGTTCTTTCAAGCCTCCTGGGGACCCGACACCGCCAAGCCGGGTGACAAGCTCTACTCGGTCTTCGCCGTCGTCGATAACCCATCCGACATGTGGCCGCTCTACTCATGCATCGCAGTGGGCGTCGGCCTACTCATCCACTTCATCCAGAAGCTCTCCGGCCACCTCGGGCGCACTGCCCGGACTCGCCTGAGAAACAAGAACGCCGCATCCGCCTCATGAGCCTTTCCCCAACGCTTTTTACAGCAGTAGTCGTGAGATCAAGGGCACTCCTTCTGGTTCTCCTCACCCTGCTCTGCACCGCCGTTCTTCAGGCCAAGGATGAGGCTAAGGAGTTTCCTTTACCTACCTTCGAAGAGGAAGTCATCGACCTTTTTTCCCGGCTCCCGGTGCAGGACGACGGTCGGGTCAAGCCGCTGGGAACCAAGGCGCGGTTCTCTCTGCTTCCCTTGATCGGCCGGACCAAGGTCGATGTTGGTGTTGCCGAAGACGGCTCGGTTCGGAGCTTCCTCAAGCCGGCCGACAAGAAAGCTTTCGACGGTGCGAAACATACCTACACGGCTAGCGAGTGGCTCTTGCTCTGCTTCCTGCACCCAACGGTCGCCGACTCCATTCCAGTGTTCGTGGTCAACGACTCCGATGCCATCCGTCGGATCGGCGCCGAGATGAAGCGCAAGCGTGACGTCTACAGCTATGACGATCTGAAGGCGCAGCAGCAGTCATTGGTCGAGCAAACCCGCGAGGTCATGGGAATGGAAGATCGCGAGCGGAACCGCATCGACGACCAAATTATGGCACTGGGCCAGAACGTCCTCAGCTACCAGCGTCTCACGGCCTACATGGCGTTCGCACGCGAAGGCCTTTCTCTCGGAGACGGCGAGATTCCAGACTACTTCGGAGCCGATGCCGAAGGCCGGGTCAGCGTCAGTAATTTTCTGGCAGCGATCCCGGAACTGCGCAAAAGCATGGCCGACTCCTCTGCCGACTACCTTCGGGAGGCCACCTTTACCATCCAGCGCTATCTCGGCCAGACCGATCCCGCCAATGTCGATCTGGCCCGAGCCGACGCCGTCGATGGCAAGTGGGACGACGTTCTTGGCCGCATCGAACCGTTCGCCGGTCTCGCCAGTGCGGTGCAATTATTGCCGCCCCCACCAGCCACTGGCGAAGGGCTCGATCCACAGCTTAACCAACGGTGGTTCACGCCCAGCAATGCCATTCTCACCGGTCTTCTATTCGACAATAGCCGTCAGTGGTCGGTCGACAGTCTGCGGCTCATCGAGGACGTGGAGGCTGCCAAGAACGACCCGGCTAGCCTGAAGGCTGCCCTCACTGCGCTTTCGGAATCCACCCGCAGAGTCGCCGATGCCCGTGGCGAGATTTCCCAGCTCGATCGCGAAGTGAAGCTCTACGAAGGTCGCTACTTCAACAAGGCCTTGGTCTACTTCATCTTAGGCTTTGTCTTGGTCGCTCTGACTTGGGTCGCGCCGCAGGCCAAGTGGGCTCGGATTCTATCGTGGATCGGACTGATCGCCGTCGTCGGTGCGCTCTATTACCTGTGCGCGGGCGTCACCCACCGCTGTATTATCCGGAACCGCCCGCCGATCACCAATCTCTACGAGACGATCCTATTCATCACCGCCTGCGCCGTCATTCTTTGCCTGTTCATGGAGTGGATGAACCGCCAGCGGATCGCGCTCTCCACCGCCACCGTTCTTGGTGCCGGGGGCATGTTCTTGGCTATCCGTTTCGAGGCCGGTGAAGCCACCGATACCATGCCAACGCTGGTCGCTGTGCTGCGGAGTAACTTCTGGCTCTGGACTCACGTCACGGTCATCACCTTGGCCTATGCCTGCGGGCTTCTGGCTGCCGCGCTGTCGCACATCTACATCATAGGGCGCGTGCTCCGGATCGGCGATCCACGAGGCGACTTCTACAAGTCGGTCACCCGAATGGTCTATGGCATCATCTGTTTCTGCCTGATCACTTCACTCATCGGCACTGTCTTGGGTGGAATCTGGGCGAACTATAGCTGGGGCCGGTTCTGGGGCTGGGACCCCAAGGAGAACGGTGCGCTGATGATTGTCCTCGGCGCCATGATCATCTTGCACGCCCGCTTGGGTGGATTCATCAAGGACCTCGGTGTCCACATGTCCTCAATCCTTCTCGGTTGTGCAGTCTCGTTCTCTTGGTGGGGCGTGAACAACCTTGGCATCGGGTTGCACAGCTACGGATTTACCTCCGGTGTTTGGAAGAATCTCTATACCGCATGGGCAGTCGAGGCCTTCGTCTTGCTCTTGGGTGTGATCGTCTGGTTCGCCAGTCGGAAGAAGAAAGCCAACGGGCCGAAGCCACCAGCCACGGAAGCCGCCTAGAGAAAGCTGGCCATGTCTCAAGGAGATCGTAGCGTCTCGCTGCGAGAAAGAGAGGCATCGCGGCGGGATGCCAAGGTTGCCTGTAGCAATTACTCGCCGCGAGTCGGGGGCGATCCTTACTCGCTCGCTAACGGGAAGACGACCCTGGCCAAGCTAGAGTGCGAAAACGGCAGGGCGGATGGCGGCGACTGAGGGGCATTCGGTGGAGAACAGTAGCATGACAGTGCTGTCGTCGTGGTGTGAATTTACTCGCGCTTGGACGAAGGCGGTTCTAGTACTACCGCATGAGACTTCTCGGACTACTCTTTGTCTTAGTCGGTTGTGCTGCAGGGGATTTCGGCCATGGGCAGTCTGCAAGCTCTCGCCCCGAGGGACGGCAGGAACTGGGGGAGTTTCTGCTGATTTCCGGTAGAGCGACGGTTCTAGCACCAGGGAGCGAGGGAGTCCGGCAGGAGTTGGTTGGGATCAAGCCGGGGCATTGGGGCGGACGGGTGCAGATGAAGGCTGGAGGCGTCGGCCTGTTTCTGGTGCGTCATGCCTCGGCCATTGACCTGAGTGCATTAAACTGGGAATACCTGCGGGCACCGATCCGGGCCGGGGGTGCCGGTGTTGGGATCTTCGATGTCGGCTATGTAGGTAATGCTGAATCGCTCGGACTGTCGCCGGGAGCTCTTGTAGGTTCTCGGGGACGAGGAGATATCTGGGCCCGCCATTGCATGTCGCTTTGCAATAACCCACGCCAAGGTGGCGTCATTCGTTACGGAGCGATCGCTGCTGCTGGCGGATCGACCGGACGTTGCCGTCTTGGTCGAAACAGCCTAGGCCAGACAGTGGCGGTGGCGGTGGACTATCGCTAGGCTAGTCTGCTCTATTCATGAGCAATCTACTGGGTTGCAGGTCGATTTTGCACATCGACGTATGCCTATACACCTGCAGCGAAAAATCGTCCTACGCCTTGTTCCAACACGGTCTGCGCGCCCTCGTTACGATCTTCATGAATAGAACAAGCTTTGGGGGAATCGCTGGGAACCGAGGCGGATTTACGTTAAGATTTCGCATGCCCTCCCACCGGCGAAACACTGTCCTCGCTCTTCTTGTCGTCGCCTTCTTCTCCGGCGCTATTCTCCGAGCTGAGCCGACGGGGAAGACGAATGAGGCTGGGGCGAAGGGAAAACCGACGGAGTTCGTTCGTCTCCACGAGGATTCGAAGACCAAGGTGGCGGAGCTCCAAGTCGCCCTTGTCCGCTACAAGAATGCCGACGGTGTGATCGTCGATCTGGTTGGCGCCGTACACATCGGCGAGACCGACTACTACGATGATCTGAACGTGCGGTTCGCGGACTACGACGCGGTGCTGTTCGAAATGGTCGGTGGCTACGACGAGATGACCAACGCCGATATGAATGGTCGCGAGCAGAGTCCGGTGAGCTTTCTCCAGAATATGCTCAAGTCGGGGCTGGGTCTGGAATTCCAACTCGATGGGGTGGAATACGGGAAGGACAATTTCCTCCACGCGGATATGAGCGCCGCAGAATTTGCCGAGGAACAGCAGGCCAGCGGAGAGGGGCTGATGAAGCTGCTTCGGCGGGCGAGCGAAGAACAGACCAAGATGCTCGAGGAGAACCCCAGAGCCGTGCCCCAGCTTTCGATGGTCGGCCTTCTCCGAATCCTGGCCAGTCCCGACAGCACGACCGAGTTCAAGTACCTGTTCGCCAAACAGCTATTGGCCGCCGAGAGCCTAGTCGATGCCCTCGAGGAGGATGGCGAGACGGTCTTGGTCGGCGGGCGCAACCGGGTCGCGCTGGAGCGGATGCGCGAGGCGATCGAAACCGGTAGCCAGAAGCTAGCGGTCTTCTACGGTGCGGTTCATCTGCGGGGAATGGAGGCTGAATTGATCGAGAAGGATGGGTTCCGTCGGGTTTCGGTCGAGTGGCTTCCCGCTTGGCGGATGGATCGCGGCAAGAAGAAGCCGGCCGCGGCAGTCAGGAAGAAGGCGCCGTTAGAAGTTGCGCCGACTCCGGTTCCGGTCCCATAGAGTTGCACATGTCTCTCACTGACACCCACGCTCACCTTGGTTGGAATCGCTTCGATCAAGACCGCGACGAAATTGTTTCCCGTGCGACTGCGGCCGGGGTCGGTCGGATCGTGACGATCGGCACCGATCTCGAATCGAGCCGAGAGGCGATTCGGCTGGCGGAGAAGTATGACGGTGTCTACGCCGCAGTCGGCATTCATCCGACCGACGTGCTTGAGCTTCCCGAAGGGGATGGCTGGCTGGAGGAGATCGGATCGCTGGCGGCCCATCCCAAGGCAGTGGCGATCGGCGAGATCGGCTTGGATTACTTTCGTCCGGCACCGGAGGGATCGACGGAGGATGTTTATCGGAGGCGACAAGCGGAGGTCTACCGGGCACAGATGGAATTGGCGGAGTCGATGGAACTGCCAGTGGTCGTCCACCAGCGGGAGTGCTACGAGGATCTAGTCGCGCAGACCGATGCCTTTCATGGGCGGGTGCGGTGCGTCTTCCATTGCTGGACCCACGGCTGGGCGGAAGCTCAGGTGCTGGTCTCGAAGGGGCACCTGATTTCGTTCACTGGCATCGTCACTTACAAGTCCGCCAAGGAAGTTCACTCGGCAGCTGGCGAGGCCACGGAGGGGAGTTTCATGGTCGAGACCGATTGCCCGTTCCTTTCTCCCGTCCCTCATCGGGGCAAGAGAAACGAGCCCTCTTACGTCGTTCATGTCGCTGAGCGGATAGCCGAGCTTCGGGGTGTGTCCGTCGAGGATCTTAGCAAAACCACGGAGGCAACGGCGGACCAGTTCTTTCGATTTCCCAGCTAGGCCGAACCGGGCTTGCAAGAGCACACTCTGCTGGTAAGAAGAGTCTATGGTTCGGGAGATTGTTTACCTAGGAGACCCAGTTCTTCGCAAGCCGTGTGATCCGGTTACGGAAGTGACTGAGGACGTTCGTGCGCTCGCAGACGACATGATCGAGACGATGATCGCGGCCGACGGTGTTGGGCTAGCGGCCCCCCAGGTCGCTGTTCCGATCCAGTTGGCAGTGGTGGATGTCCGGCTCGATGAGGAAGATGCAGGGCTGTTCAAGGTCGATGGCAAGGACGCGGCCTACGATGACTGGATGCCTCTGGTGTTTATCAATCCCAACTTCGAACTGGGTGAACACAAGGGGCTGGGAACCGAAGGCTGCCTGAGCATTCCCGATGTTCGTGCGGAAGTAAACCGCCCGCTTTCCGTGCGGACCAAGCTCCAGTTGATTGACGGTAAGGAGATCGAAGTCGAGGCCGATGGATTGCTCGCTCGCGCCCTGCAGCACGAGGCCGATCACCTTCAAGGAATCCTGTTCATCGATCGTCTGAGCGCCGCCGCGAAACTCCGAGCTAGGCGCGATATCAAGCGCGCCAAGCGGGACTGGTAGACAAGTAACTAATGGATGCCGTCCTTCAGGCCGTAGGGCGGTGGCGGGAGTTGGGTGCGGAGGCGCGCTTAGAATCTCGCCGACTGTTTCATGGGCGAGGCCAGTGCTATGCGGGTCTCGGGCATGTGCTGGTCGATTGGTTCGAACCGGTCCTGCTGGTCACACTTTACGATGACTGGGATGATCTGGAGGCTTTCCTGCGCGCAGTAGAGTCGGACTTTCCCAACGTAGTCGTTCAGAGGCGCCACTTAGCTGGAGCGCCGGTGGAGATCCTCCGGGGGGAGATTCCGCGGGATCACCGGGCGCGTGAGGGCGAGCTGGAGTTTCGGCTAAACCTCCACGCAAACCAGAATCACGGCTTCTTCCTCGACATGCGTCCAGGCCGCGACTGGCTTCGGGACAAGGCCGACGGCATGAGGGTGCTCAACTTGTTCAGCTACACCTGCGCCCTGTCGGTGGTCGCCCTGGCCGCCGGCGCGCGATCGGTGGCGAACCTCGACATGGCCAAGGGCGCGCTGACGGTCGGGCGTGAGAACCATCGGCTCAACTTCGATGACGCCGTGGTCCGGCGAGCATCGTTTCTTCCGCACGACCTATTCCGAACTTGGGGAAGGCTGCGGAGGCTTGGGCCGTTTGACCTGATCGTGGTCGATCCGCCGTCTCGGCAACCGGGCAGTTTTGTGGCGGAGAAGGACTACCCTCGGGTGCTTAGGCGACTTCCGGAACTGCTGGCAGATCACTCCGATGCGCGGATTCTCGCCTGCCTGAATGCTCCAGAAATCGGCGTGAATTTCCTGCCCGATACCGTTCGGGAGCACGCTACCGAACTCACTTTGGAAGAACGCCTACCAGCAGACGAGAGCTTCCCCGAGAGCGATCAGGAGCGCAGCCTGAAGGCGATGGTCTTCCGTAGGGCCTGAGGCAGGTGGCTTACGGGAAAATTCCGCGACGGTCATAGACGTCACAGATCCGCTTCAGGGCGACGGCGTAGGCGGCGTCGCGGAAACTACATCCGAGTTCTTCGCGTTGCTTGACCACTTTGTCGTGTGCGGTCCAAAGGGTGTCACGAAGACGGTCGTCGACTTCTTTTTCGGTCCAGAACAGGGAGGATTTGTTCTGAAGCCACTCGAAGTAGGAGACGATGACACCGCCGGCGTTGGCGAGAATATCCGGGCAGACTTCGATGTTCTTCTTCGCCAGTATTTCTTCTCCGCTGGGGGTAGTCGGTCCGTTAGCTGCCTCGATGACCAGGCGACACTGCATGGTCTCGGCGCGTTCCTTGGTGATCTGATTTTCCAAGGCTGCCGGGACGAAGATATCGACCTTCTCGGAGAATAGTTCGTCGGCTTTGATTTCTTCAGCGTCGGGAAATCCCTTCAGGCATCGGTGTTCGTTGACCCATTGGATCAGGGCAGGAATATCGAGGCCAGCCTCTTTGCTAATCGTGGCGGTGTGGTCGGCCACGGCGATCACCGTGCACCCAGCTTCAGTTGCTAGGCGGGCGAAGTGACTTCCGACATTACCGAACCCCTGCAGGGCAACGCTAAGCTGGTCGAGCTTGACGTGGTTCTCCCCGCACCAGTGACGAAGGCTATAGAGCACGCCGGCTCCGGTTGCCGCTGTGCGTCCGAGAGAGCCGCCACACTCGACCGACTTACCGGTGACGACACCCTTTACGTCTTGGCGCATCGACGGGTCCTGGATGTTGGCGAAGGTGTCCATCAGCCAATCCATGGTCTGGCTATTGGTGCCGACGTCAGGAGCTGGAATGTCGAGATTCGGGCCGATGTTTTCGCCCAAGGCGTGGGTGAACCGGCGCACGATCCGTTCGAGTTCTGTCTCGCTGAAGTCGCGGGGATCGAGAGTGACTCCGCCTTTGGCTCCTCCATAGGGGATACCAGTGAGCGCCGTCTTGAAGGTCATCCATGCGGCCAATGCCTGGACCTCATCATGATCGACATCGGGGTGGAAGCGAAGGCCTCCCTTAAATGGTCCCAGCATGTTGTTGTGCTGGATACGGTAGCCGCGGAAGATCCGGAGCTTGCCGTCGTCCATTCGGACCGGGAAGTTCACAATGATCTCGTTCTTCGGCTGGGCCAAGATCGCCTTGTACTCCTCCTTGATACCAATCAGATCGGCGGCGCGCTGGAATTGGCACACAGCGGTTTTGTGAAGGCGGGGAGTGTCGTCGTCGGTGGAAGTAGTCATCGTTCGGTGGGGAGTCGAGATGGAGCCAACTAGCTGGCGGTCGCGGTTCCGAGGAGTTCTTCGACCAGTTCCTGAAGCCGCTTGGGTTCGTAAGGCTTGGGCAGAACGGCACGGAATCCGTAGTCGGCGAAGTTCGACATGACTGGATCGTCGGAGTAGCCGCTGGAGACGATGGCGTTGACGTTGGAATCGATTTCGCGGAGTTTTTCCATCGCGCGGACGCCGCCCATGCCGTTGGGGATCGACAGATCGATGATCAGAAGATCGAACGGATCGTCGCTCCCTAGAGCGCGTTCGTAGACGGAGATGGTCGCGCCTCCTTCGGCGGTCTCGATGACTTCCATTCCGGCACGCTCGAGTTGAATACGAATTAGGTTTCGAATCGGAGCCTCGTCGTCGAGCACAAGAATGCGCGGCCTTGTCTCCCGTTTCGCCTCTGGTGGCGGAGCAAGAGGGAGTGGTTTTGGGGCGTCGGTAGGATCGAGAACCGGTAGGAAGACCGATGCGGTGCACCCAAAGCCGCTTTCGTTGTTGGCGATCTCTAAGAAGCCGCCGTGAGCCTTGGCGATCGACTCGCAGACGGTCAGGCCGATCCCTGTGGCATTGGCTCCCTGCCGGGTGGTGAAGAACGGGTCGAAGATGTGCTTGCTGATTTCTTCGTCCATGCCGGAGCCATTATCGATGACCTCGATGACGACAAAGTTTTCTGCGGTCGAATCTTCTCTGGAGGGCAGGCGTTCCTCGGAGACCTCCTCGCGGAGAATGGATCTGGCCTTGAGTCGAATCTGACCGCCGCTGGATAGGCTGTTCTCGGAGTTGTCGATCAGGTTGTCGAGCATCCGCTGGAGTTGATCGGGATCGACTGAGGCTACCGGCAGGTTTATGTCGAGGTCACAGAGGTATTGGATTCCGCGTTGCTTGGTGTGGTCACTAAGAACCTGCTCGAGGAGGGCCCCGAGGTTTACGGACCTACGGATTGGACTGCCTCCACGAGCGAAGGTTAGGAGCTGCTGGACGAGTCCCTGCGCCTGGTGGCTGGCTGCCAGGGCGGTGTTCATGTCCTCGTGGTAGTCGGCGTCCTCCGGCATCCGGCTCTGCGCCAGCGAGAGGTGGCCAAGCATGACGGTGAGGAGATTGTTGAAGTCGTGGGCAAATCCTCTGGCGAGCAAGCTGAGGGACTCGAGCTTGTCCATCCGTCCGCGTTGCTCGGAGGCGAGCTTGCGCCCAGTGACGTCACGTAGCAGGACGACGACTCCTTCTTGGAAGCTGTAGATACGGGTGTCGAACCAGCGACCGCGGCCTTCGTGGAGGAACTCCAGTTGGACGTCGCCGGTCTCGCGTAGATTCGCCTGCTGGATGGCCTCCTTTAGCTTTGCTGAAGTCACCGAGGGGAATTGATCCCAGAAGACTTGGCCGAGAAGTTCTTCCCGAGTTCTGCTAAATTCCTCGGATGCACTGACGTTCGCGTAGTCGATGCGGCCGTCGGAATCGATGGCGAACAGCGGGTCCGAAATGCTCTCGACGATGGCCAGCAGGTAATCGGGAAAGGCACTACGTGCATTGTCGATCATCCGCGACTCAGCGGGCTCTTGGGCGCGGAAGGCGACAAGTAGGCCAGCAAGACTACCATCACGATCGCGGATCGACGCGGTCTTGTCCCGAACTAGGATTGGCGTGCCGTGCTTCGGGGTCAGGACGACGGTTCTACCTGCCTCTTGGGAGTGGGTTTCTGGCTCAAGAGGGGAACCTTCGGCGACTGGTAGCATGTCCACCAAAGTTCCGAACAGGTCGTGAATAACGAAGACTGTCCGCAATGGTTTGCCAACGGCTTCCTCCTTGGACCAACCGGTAAGTTGCTCGGCTGACGGGTTGATGAAGGTGATGCTACCAGCGAGGTCGGTGGAAATGACGGCGTCGGAGAGGCTCCGCAGGGCGTCGATCGTCTGATTGTGTTCGACGCGCAGGGCTTCACTTTCGCGGTGGCGACTGACTGCACCCTCGATAGCAGATTGAAGTTCGACTTCGTTGAACGGCTTGATCAGGTAGATGAATGGGTACGTCGCACGCGCGCGGTCGAGGGTCTCAGGGTCGGAACAACCGGTGAGGAAGATGAGCGGCAGGCCGAAGCTTTCGCTGATGCGCTGGGAGGTCTCGATCCCATCCATGAAGCCGTTTAGCTTGATATCAGCCACGACTACATCGGGGCGGACGGAGGGGATGGACTCGATTGCCTCCTCGCCACTCATGACGACGAGGGGCACGTCATAGCCTCTAGCGATGAGGGCACGTTGGACGTCTTGGCCAACAATAGCTTCGTCCTCAATAACGAGAATACGGATCGGTCGCTTTGGATTTACCATCTGTCTCAAAGAACACTGCTAGGGGGTTCCTCTCTGTGTTCTACAGCAATTTTTGGTAAGCCGCATCGCCTAAGCGGTGGGGGGTTCCGCCTGTGCCTTGTCCCCAACGGGAAATACGACTCGGAATTCTGTACTCTCGGATTGGACAAACTCAAGTCTTCCCCCGACTTGGCGGGCAAGGGAGGAAACAATTTTGAAACCTAGACCGCGACTGGCTTCAACATCAAAACCATCTGGGAGCCCGATTCCGTCGTCAATGACACGAAGGGTGGCCTCGTCGGTATCCAACCCCTTCAGTGAGACGTGGATGCTTCCAGTGCGTTCGTCCGGGAAACCGTATTTGTAGGCGTTGGACGACAATTCATTGATGATCAGACCAAGTGGAACTGCCTTGGCCATGGGCAAAATAGAGTCAGGAACATCCGCTACGATAGCGATCCGACCATCTCCGTCTTCTTCACCGACGGCAGAGCAGAGATGCTCGAGAAGGCGCTCTGTGTAAGGGCGGAAGTTGACGTCGATGGAGTCGTCGGTGGAATGGAAGTGCTCGTGGAGGAAGGCAATTGAGCGAAGTCTCTCCTGAGTAGCGACAAGTTCGCGCCTAGCCACTTCGTCGTGCACGCCTGGAAGCTGAACGCCGATCAGGCTGGTCAGGATCTGCAGGTTGTTCTTGATCCGGTGGTTGATCTCTTCGATCGCCGCAGCACTGCCAGAGGATGCGAGACTTCCTGGTCGGACACCTGTGGGAAAAGCGCGGGCGAGAATCATGCAACGTCGGTCGCCGACTCGGGCGACTCGGCAGTCGAGCACGATTTTCCGTCCTTGGCGTTCGATCGAGAGAGGGCAATTTGGGGTTGCAGTGGTGTCGTCGGCGGCTTGGTCGGATTCTTCAAGAAGGTAGGCCAATTGGTTATCCAACTCGGGAAGGACTCGAGACAGTGCCTTGCCCGAGGAGTTGCCAAGACCGGCATGCTCGGGGAAGTCGGCTGGACAGTGGCTATCAACGATGTCTCCGCTTTCTAGGTCGACCAAAATGATGGCGTCAGGTGCCATGCTCAATAAAGCGTGGTTCTGCTGGCGGCTCTCGACAAGTTCGGCTGCGGCGGCGCGCTCGGCGTGGCGTTCGAGAATAAAGTGGACCGTGAATCCGGGTTGCTCGTCCGAACTCGCCATTTCGGCGACGCAGAGGCGGACGGGCAGCGAGTCGCCAGACTTCGGGCGAATGCTGATATCGATAGCGCTGCTGTGGGTGCCACGTCGGCGCATGTCCTCGAGAAACTTGCGCTTCTCCGCGAGGTCGGTGCCGGGGATGAACTGATCGAGGGAGGACTTGCGGAGTTCCAAGCGACTGAGCCCGACTAGGCGCTCCATCGTTTCATTGGCATCGAAGATGAAGCCGGTGGCATCGACCAGCGCAATGGCGAACGGAGCCTCCATAAATAGGCGGCGGAATCGATTCTCGCTGGCGCGGAGAGCTTCCTCGCTGCGGCGTGACTCGGTTACGTCGCTGACCGCGACGAGCAGGTTTCCATCAGCGAGAAGGGTGGGGCGGAATTCGATTTCCTTGAGCAGTCCTTCACTGTTGGACAGGGTAAAAATTCGGGTCAGCTGCCTACGCCAGACCTTGTCCTGCCAGTCGGAGATGACTTCGCTGGCATAGCGACCATCGGGACAGGCATTGCGGAGCCAAGACTCAATGCCTGCGGTCGGGTCGATATCGTGACCGAGGATACAGGCGAGTTGGCGGTTGGTGAATTGGAGATCGCCCTCGGCATCGAGGAGCACCAAGCCGAACGGGGCGTGCTCGGAGACCAACAGATTCCCCTTCTCGGTTTGCAATCGCTCCTCGAGTTCTTCGCCATGCTGGGAGGCCTTGATCTTCTCGATTTCGGTCGAGTCGAGTCGGGAGGCGAGTTCCGCCATTTCCTCAAGGAGATGATTTCTTTCTTCCTCAAGTTTCTCGGCGCGTTCCACCTGTCGATGGGCCTCGCGCTCGGCCTTCTTCGCCTGACCCATCGCCTCTTGGAGCTGGGCCGCCGAGACGTCGGGGGCGGCGACGGGCTGAGAAGCCGACCTGGCCGTCTCGACTGGCTCCTCGTCGTCGAAGGTGCCTTGTTCGAAGAGGTTGATCGGAGCCTCGCTCTGGTCGTCGTCGTTGTAGTTCTCGTCGTCGGCTGGCGATGCTGCGCCTGTGCCGTGAGTGGACAGAGAGTGCATGACCCCGGCCAGCCCGGCGAGCCCTGCTTGGGCGCCGAGTTGAATCGATCCCTCGGTGGTGATGGGATCGGCATCCTCTGTCGAGCTGGACGATGTCGGCGCGATTTGTGGATGCGAAGGAGCCCCTGGAAGGGGGACGCCGGTGAGGACGATCTGAGACAGAACGCCTTGTTCATCGATGTGCTGGGACCCGGCCCAAGCAATGTCCCGCAGGTTGCCATCGCTTATGCGAGTCTGGGACACCAGAGGCTGGTCGATGGAATTGCCCTGCAATAGTTGCTTCAGGCCCTCAGCTCCCGGACCGATCTCGGCTGGAAGCGGAAAGGCATCAGTGAACAATTGGCCGGTAAGGACACCGCTAGATGCGCGGCGACTGTCCGCGCAGCGCAGTGCGCCTGGACTGTGGCGAATCACGTGGCCTGCGGCATCTAGAACCACAACTGGAGTGCTGGAGCCGAGCAGGGCACCAGCGAGGTCGCGATCATCTTTCAGTGCTTGCTCAGCCTGCTTGAGAGGGGTGACGACTTCACAGGTAATAATCAGGCCGCCTACAGTGAAATCGACCTTTCTCCATGGCCGCACTTCCCAGCGCACCCAATCGCGACTGCCATCGAGTCGCTCGAAAATGTCTTCTTCGCAGCGCTCGATATGACCTTGCAGGCATCGGTCGTAGATCTGTTTCCAGCTGTCGTGAAGATCGGGGAAGACTTCGAACTGGCTCTTGCCGTGGACGTGAACGGACTCCAGTCGAAACTCTTTCAGCCATCTACGGTTGGCGACAAGATAGCGCATCTCGTAGTCGAACATCGCCATAGCAAGCGGCGCATTCTCGACAAGTATGCCAACATAGTTGTTTGCGGAATCGAGCGGGGTGGCAGGCAGGCTCTCGCCTGTCTTCTGATCCTCGCCTGATCGCTTGTCCTTACTTTCTTTTATATCTCTTCGCGCCACAGTTCACTCCTGAGAAATTTACCTAGGTAGAGTATTGCCTTCGCGAAAAGGTTAAACAAGGTGAAACATTTTTAAAATATTCAACTGTGGAGGGCGGGATTTTCAAAAATAGCGTCGAAAGAGCGAGTTTGTCGTGTTTTCCCGGTTGATAAATCACCACGGAAGCGGAACATCGCCCCCTAGAAGATGGCATTGATCGTCCAAAAATTCGGCGGGACCTCGGTTGGAACAACCGAGAGAATTCTTCATGTGGCCAAGCGGATTCTCGCCACCCAAGAAGAGGGGAATCAAGTGGTCGTCGTGGTTTCGGCCATGTCGGGCGAAACCAATCGGCTTATCGAGTTGGCCGGACAGGTTTCCGTAAGCCCGACCGAAGCCGAGATGGACGTCCTTTTGGCAACCGGTGAGCAGACAACCATCGCCCTTCTGTCAATGGCGATTCAAGGGCTGGGAGGAAAGGCGATCTCTTTCACTGGAGCGCAAGCCGGGATCAAAACCGACAGCGACCACACCAAGGCAAAAATCTCCAACATCAGTGCCAGCCACCTACACGAATTGCTCGATGCCGGCAACGTCATCGTCGTGGCCGGCTTTCAAGGCACGACGGAAAGTGGCCGAATCACCACCCTAGGGCGCGGTGGATCCGACCTATCCGCCATCGCTATGGCGGCGGCCGTTAAGGCCGACCTCTGCCAGATCTATACAGACGTCGATGGCGTCTATACCTGCGATCCCCGCATCGTGCCTGATGCGAAGAAAATTCTCGAGATCTCCTACGATGAGCTTCTCGAGATGGCCAGTGCGGGAGCCAAAGTCATGCAGTCTCGAAGTGTCGAGTTCGCCAAGAAATTCGGCGTTCGCTTCGAGGTCCGCAGTAGTATGAATTCGAATCCAGGAACCATTGTGACGGAAGAAAACGAAAGCATGGAAGGGGTTGTTGTCCGCGGGGTCAGCCTTCTACGAGATCAGGCCAAGGTCACCATCGCCGGGGTTGCTGACCAGCCGGGAAATGCGGCCACCATTTTCGCCAAAATCGGCGGAGGCGGAGTCAACGTTGACATGATCGTCCAGAACGTGTCCCACACCGGAGTTACCGATGTCTCCTTCACCCTAGCGGCGAGCGAATTGCCGAAGGCTGAGAAACTTTTCGAAGAGATCGCCAGCGAGCTCGGTGGCGCGAACGTCGGGACCGAGACCGGTATTGCCAAGCTCAGCGTCGTGGGGATCGGCATGCGCTCCCACTCGGGAGTCGCATCTCGCTTATTCGGCGCATTGGCCGAGGCGGGGGTCAATATCCAGATGATTTCGACTTCAGAGATCCTTATTGCTGTTACTATCGATGAGGCCCAGGGTGAGAATGCTGCCCGCGTTGCGCACGCTGCCTTCGGTCTCGCCGAAGGTCCTGTGACTTCCTGACCCCTCGGGAGCATCCAATTAGAATGATGGAACCTCTCTCTTCCCAACGCCGCCGCCACATCGTTCTTGCTCTCGTTGTAGCACTGCTCACCGTTGGGCTTCTCTCTGGATTTCGCTTCTTCAATCGCAAGCCAGCCGTGGCTGGCCCGCCTGCTGCCGAGGAACGCGACCTCATCGCGCAGATCCAGATCTTCCTCGACGGCCAAAGGTTCGGCCCCGGGAAGATTGATGGGTCTCTAGGCGAGTTCACCTACAAGGCGGTCAACTTGTACAATATGTCGCGCGGGGCTCCCGTGGAGGAACTGAGCAACTGGCACACCGTCATCGAGGAAGCCAAACGCCAAGTGACAGTGCCGTTCCAAGCCTACCGGATTCGGGAGCAGGACTTTAACTACATCAATCCCAACCTTCCCGACAAACCGGAAGAGCAGGAGAAGCTCGACTTTCTCGGTTACCGCAACGTAGCCGAATTCGTGGCGGAGAAGTTTCATACCGACACGCGGTTCCTCAGTCGCATCAATCCGAAGGAAAAGATCATTTACCTTCTCAAAGCCGGAGACATCGTCATTGTTCCCAATGTCGCTCCATTCGAGATCGAGAAGATCCCCAAGCACAAGCAGTTCGCCAAGGACCCCCGATTGAGTGCACGGCACGTCTTGATCGACACCAAGGAACGCGTCGCGACCTTCTACGAGCAGGGCCGGGTCCTCGCCGCCTTCCCGATCACCCCAGGACAGGACAAATTCATCCCTTACGGCACCTGGAAACTGATCAACATGATCACCACTCCCTTCTTCCGCTGGGACGACAAGATGCTTAAGGAAGGCGAGCGCAGTGACACCTCCTTTAATCTCCCTCCCGGACCCAATAATCCCGTGGGCATTCTCTGGGCTGGCATCAGCAAGTCCGGCATCGGCCTTCACGGCACCCGCGATCCCCAATCGATCGGGCGCTCAAGAAGCGCAGGTTGCATCCGTTTCGCCAACTGGGACGCGATTCGGCTCAGCGATATCGTTCGCCCAGGAGCGACGGTCGAGGTCAGGTAGCGGCCCTCAGGCTTGATCAATTCGCCTGATGGCATAGGCGCTTCTCCGGAGTTCAGTGTGGATGGGTACCGTCGTGCGTGCCCGTTTGCAAGGGGGTGAGGAGGGTGGCCTCGGTTGACAAAGTCCCTTTCCTTGGGAAAATTCACTAATATGGTCAATAAGGTCGAAATCCCCAGAAAGTCTATTTACCGGCTTTCTCTCTATGCGCGAGCTCTGCTCCGCCTGCGGGAAAATTCGGTCCAGACGGTCTCTTCCCGTGCCCTCTCCAAGGCTGCTGGAGTCAAGCCGACCCAGCTGCGCAAGGATCTAGCCTACTTTGGTCAGTTCGGAACCCGTGGACTCGGCTACAACGTCGAAAACCTCTCGGTCGCCATTACCGAGGTCCTTGGCACCAATAGCTTTCAGCCGGTCATCCTCGTCGGAGTTGGAAACCTTGGGTCCGCCCTGCTTCGTTACCGTGGATTCAACCGCGAGGGTTTTGATATCCGCGCAGCCTTCGACATCGACCCCGACCGCGAGCGCCGAATCCCCGAAGGCATCGAGATTCTAGGCTTCGGCAAGCTGGGGAAGTATGTCGAGGAGAACGACGTAAAGATGTGTATTCTCGCCGTCCCGGTCAGCCAAGCCCAGTCAGTCGCCAATGAAGTGGTCAAGGCCGGCGTTCAGGCCATCCTGAACTTCTCGCCCACGGTTCTGGAAGTTCCCGATGATGTCGTTGTCAACACCGTGGATCTGGCTCTTGAACTGGAGAATCTGAGTTACTTTATCCGTTAAGACCGCCGCACCCAGCAACCGGAATCCTTTGCTTCCCGGAATCATTGCGCCAACTTGCCTGCGGATGTCCGACTTCGAAAAGAGGGCTGCCAGAGCGGCGATCATCCTCTCCTTGGGTGTCCACGCTGTCCTGTTCGTGCTTGGCCTTATTCTGGTCGCCCTTGGGGCGCTTCAGAATACGGAAGCCCGTGTCGCCCCGGAGGAAGAATACATCGTTCTCGACCCGGAGATGTTCCTGGTCGAAAACGACGAATCCGAATCCCGGCAACTCATCGACACCTCGGCGATGCACGAGGCAAACGCTGCCCCGGAGACGACCAATCTCTCCGACCGCAATACCACTGCCAGCAGTACTGAGGCTCCGTCTCCTGATGCCGTAGACCAGAGCACGATCGCTCAGGCTGGCGAAGTCGAACACGGTATGGATGTCGCCAATCGCGATTTTCTCGATGCGCCTGAGGATGGAGACCCGACCCCGCCCGGCGGTGCTCCCCAACCACCCACCCCGATGTCGGCACAAGTGCAAGTCCAGCCGCTCGACGAAGTCGTGCCCGAGCCCGAGACCAAAAAACAGGACATCGATCAGCCCAAGGACGTCGTAGAGGGCGAAGAAATTTTCGACAACATAGGAGACGGAGACTTGCTTCCACTTCCTGAGGTCCGGGCCCAACTAGGCGGCACACCCGAGCCCCGAAAAGACGACATCCGTGAGAAGCCTCCGACTCCAGAAGAGGCCACTCCTCCCCCAGTGCGGCCCGGGAGCGAGACCGATACTGCCTTCGTCCCCGAGATGAAGAAGCGCACCATCAACGGCACCATCACCACACGCGGTGACGGCTCTTTCGATGCCAAGGATACGCCGCTTGGGCGTTACGCATCTTTGGTGCGGAAGAATATCTCCCGAAAATGGCAGGCTCAAGTCGCCGCAAACCGTGGCTTCGCCAGCTATTCTGACCTCCGCGTTAGCTTTCGTATCGACAAGGACGGAAGCGTGAACGATCTCAGGGTCGTACGCAGTCAGGCCAATGCCATAGTTAAGGACTTCACCCTTAGTGCCATCCTCGAGGCCGAGATCCCACCGATCCCTGACGATCTTTGGGACATCCTCGACGGAGAGCAAATCGAGATGAATTATGACGTCGTCATTTACTAACTTCCCCGTATTCCTCGCCCAGCTCAAGGCCGATGCAGTTGTTTCACCGACCGAGGATGGCGTCTCTGCGCTTTCCTTAGTCATAGACTTCTTCAGTGCTGGGGGGATTTTCATGCCTCTCATCCTCCTCTGCTCGATCATCGCCATCGCGGTCATCGCGTACAAGGCGATTGTCATGCGCACAGCCCGAGTCCTTCCTCCTGGAGTCGATGGTATCCTTGCTTCGGCCGATCAATACGTCGCTGCCGGGGACACCGATCAGTTCTTCGCTAACCTCAACGCCTACGACTCTCCGCTCACCAGACCGGCGGCTCATGCTCTCGGTGGAGGGTTCGTGACGGAAGACGCCGCCACCTCTGCTGCTGAGTCGATGGCTAGAGAAGAGGTGGTTCGGCTGCACACGGGGATGCCTGTGCTCGAAGTGGTCATCACCATTGCGCCGCTTCTTGGGCTTCTAGGCACCGTCTCTGGACTGGTCTCTGTCTTCGGAACCTTAGGTGGATCACAGATTGGCGATGCCGATCCCGCCTTGCTCGCCCGTGGCATTGCCATGGCTCTGAACACCACCATCGCAGGATTGGCCGTCGCCGTGCCGACGGTCGTGGCCCATACGTATTTCTCCCGCAAGATCGAAAAGATGGCGGCCCGGATGGAAGTCGTCTTGGGCAGCGGAATCAGCTCGTACTTCGGGGAAGTCCATCGGCAGAGTCTTGCCGAGTACCCGACTCCGACCGCTGAGTAGGCTCCAACCCGACCACCTGACCGACCATGCAGATCTACACAAGGCAACGCCGCCGGATGGAGGTTCCCATCGTCCCACTGATCGATATCCTCGCCATCCTGCTGATCTTCTTCATCGTCACCACCACCTTTAAGGAGAAGAAGAGTCGTCTACAGATTGATCTACCGTCGACGACTTCCCTGGTCAGTAGCGAGGATACCGCAAGCCGGACCGCCATTGGCATCGATCCCGAAGGTGGGATCTTCTTCGACGACGAGCCAATGGATCTCGCCGGACTGGAATCCCGCCTACAAGAACTCTCCGCCGCTGGAGTGCGAGCAGACAGCCTGGAGTTGAAGGCCGACTCGGGGTCTCCGCTCGGAACGTTAGTGTCCGTTTGGGATGTTCTGACCCGCAATGGCTTCCCCATCCGCGATGTTCCAGCACGAATCCGCAAGTCGGCCATTGGCGAAGGGCGTTAGTTAAATTGGAGCCGGAAGCACTCCGAATCCGAATACCACCCCGCCACCCAAGTTTGGAGTGCTGGCGCTCGCGACCGCTTTGGATGACGCAAGCTCGGGAACACGCCCTCTCAGCCGCTCCCACGTGTTCCCGCTCCGACGCGATCCAAAGCTCCGGCAAGCCGGAAGCACTCCAAAACATAGCCGCCTCGTCACCCAAGTTTGGAGTGCTGGCGCTCGCGACCGCTTTGGATGACGCACGCTCGGGAACACGCCCTCTCAGCCGCTCCCACGTGTTCCCGCTCCGACGCGATCCAAAGCTCCGCCAAGTCGGAAGCACTCCAAAACACAGCCGCCTTACCACCCAAGTTTGGAGTGCTGGCGCTCGCGACCGCTTTGATTCGCAAGAGCGGGAGCTCACCCTAAGCCAGATGCGGCCCAGACTGCCAGTTGGTCGGTAGCGCGACTTCGCCCAAGTGAACTCAAGATCTCGAATCTTGGCCAGAAACACCTAAAAAGTAAAGAAAACTATATTTGACAGCTCTTTTTATAATTTCTATAGTATTTCAACAACTCCTAGTGCTTGCCAATGACTGCCAACACCAAATACTACGATATCTCGCTCGACTCCCCCGTCACCTTCGCCGGAGGCGAGATTGAGTCAGTCCCTCTTCCTCTTAGCTCAGTGCTTCAGGCTTCGATCGCCTTTGATCCAGTCGGCGGTAGCCTCGAGTTCTCTCGGGAGCTTGCTGCTCAGCCGAACCAAGACCTCCGAGCCCTCCTTTTTCGTGTAGTCCTTGCCGACTTGAGCGCCGCCGAGCTTGAGCTGATGGCCGAGACTCCGGAAGGAATCGACGTCTTCCAGCAAATTGCCGGAATCCAGTCCGGTGCGCTTCGCACCAGCCTCGAAAATGAGCGTTGTCGTATTGAACTTGCCTGCAAAGACACCGGTCGCGACAGCATTTATGCCAGCGAAGGCCGCACTCTGGCTCGTAGCCTTGCCGACGCAATGCTCTGGGATCTCGCAGGAGACAATACCAGCATGGCGCGCCGGATCGACGTCGTTCTCGATCAGATCGTAATCGCCTCCGACCGGGACCCGGTTGTCGCAGGTGCGATCACTGCCGCTCTACTCGACGGAATGCGCTACGACATTCTGACTAATTCGGATCGCCACGAAATGGCCTCACGAATCCTGGAGCTGTTCGCCGCTGGAACTATGGGAGATCTCTCTGCCACCTCGTTCGGAAGAGAGGCTCTCGCTAGAGCTTTCGAGATCACAGAGCCGGCTCCGACCAACGTCATCGAGCTCGGTTCAGGAGCAGATTCTGCCGACGACTTTCCCGAAGCCGCCTAGCTAAAACATCTCCGAAAAGGTGTAAAATGTCTTTTGAATGGGCTAGTCCTCTGAATTCTAAGATTTTCTACTTTGGAGCGCGCCTTCTTGATCTCGTGATTCCGATTAGGAGTTCATCGGTGTCGCTTTGAGCTATTTCCCGGCTTTCGCACTCGGGCTGTTTATAGCTCTCCTAGGTTTTCAGTTACGAATCCGGCATCGCTAGGCTACTCTCCAAATCCCATCGGTTATTCCGGCGGCCCACTTTTCCCGGTGTTCCTCTCTGCGCTTCTTCTTGATCAAATCGACAATCTTGAATGCGTTGTAGCCGATCACCCTGATCAACCGTTCCGCTCTCACCCGGCAATCCCGCAAGTGTTGAGCTGGCCGAATCCCTCCTTCGCTTTCAACACCCCGCGCGCTGGCTACCTCGGCCAGCGCTGCGAAGCCTGCTTCGTCGGCCAACCCGGCGAACGCGATCCCTACCTCGCCTTTCTCCCAGGGGATTCATGAAGACCCCGGCAACAAGCGACTCGACATCCTTGCCAAGATGAACATCCGCCACACCAAGGCCATGGGATCAGGCGAAATGAAGGCAAACCGAAACCGCCCTATTCGCCGGAGCCGGTGTCTAAGGAAGCAACGTCGTCGGTGCCTCGGATGAAGTCGGCGTCGGCCCAGCAGAAGACGCGGTCGAGCCATCCGACCTGCACGCATCACCCCGCAGCTTCGCCCGATGACCCTCGTCCGCTACGGCGCAGAGCCGATCGCGAAGCTCATGGCCTAAGAGACCGGCCATCCTTTACCGCGCCCTAACGAGCTAGGTAACGCTCGCGCGCCTGCATCCGTCATCCGTCATCCTATGATAAGCAACTCCACTGCTGACGAAAGGCCGTGATGTAGGCCCCGAAAACTAGGCGTTTTCCAATCGTCAAGGGGAGGAAAGATCGCATCGGATTGGAGATTCATTGGACATCCTTAGCCATCCGCATATCTGAATTAGGTACGTTTTCTCGTCACCCAATCACCCCGGTCCTCTCCTTTCCGCAAGCCCACGATGCCTAGCAACAGCGACTTCATCTACCCGCTTCTCAGCGATGGGGAATGGCGTGAGGCCTTCCCGCCCGGATGGCTGGAAGAGGGCGAGACCGTCGCTTCGCGCGGGCGTATCTCGGTGTCGAAGATCGAGCTGGCAGAAGATAGCACGGTCGTCGTCTATTCGACCCTGCCTTGTGGGGACGAATTGCAGATCGCCGTCGATCTCGATGAGGTCGATCTTGTCCGAGTCGAACCCTCCTCCTCCAGCGGAACCGACCCCGACTACCGAGACGTAGTGGCTTCGCTCCGCTGGGCAGAGCAACAGGTCAGCGACAATTGCGCGCCGATCAAAGTGGCGGAGCTCGTCGAGGAACCTCCTCGCAAGGCAACCGCCAAGGTCCTAGAAGTAGCCGAAATTTCCCCGTCGCCCGACGTTGAGCCAGCGCCAGAGCCCACTTCGATACCTCGCGAAACCCCGTCCACTGCCGAGACTCCACTAGCCTTCTCCGACTGGTTGAAGAAGGTCCCGACCGGCACAGAAGGAAGCCCTTCGGAGGACTCCTGCGTCAGCTACCTGCTCCAGCCCTGCCGCGGAGGAACCTCCGCGCATACAATCTATGGCGTGGTCGTCCACCATCGCGATCCCGACGGCGGCTTGTTCGCCTTTCCACTACACGATGTTCAGGCCATCGAGGCACCCGACGTCTCCGCCTTCGACCGACCGATTCTAACTCGCCTCGCCGCCATCGCCGAGGCCTATCCGGCGCACCCAGTGCTTCCGCTGGAGGGCGAGATCGGTGCCTTGGTACTCGGTGAGATGATCGCTTCCGAGCGATGCTTCCTCGAAGACGCGCCCGATCCCGACGAACCGCTACGGCTTGGTGTCACGCTCGATTGCCGTGCGACTTGGGTCCCCGATGACGAAGGCTTGCAACGCCCAGGATTCGTCGTCTCCGGCAATGAGATGGAACTCGCCGGAGTCATTCCCACCTCCCCCCCCTACTACATCCATCCAGAACGGGAGGCTTGCGGACGTATCCTGTCGGACCTACCTCCGGGCATGGCGCGAGTGTGGCTCGATGCTCCCGAAGTCGATGTCGAGGAGGCCTCCGCCGTCCGTGCGGCTATGGACGACTGCGCCGAGGCGTTGCCCAAGCCGATCGAGTTCGAGATCGAGGAAATCCAGGGAACTGTCCTGCGCCCAGTGCTTCGGCTCTCTGACGAGAACCTGCTCACCGCCTCCGGCGACCTCGAGATTCCTGGCTTCGATGCCAGCGAAGCTGCCGTCGCCACGATCGTGTTCGACTACTCGGGCAAGCGCATGCGCAACGGCCGCGACTGCGACCACATCCGCTATCGCATGGGCAATACGGTCTACTACATCCCACGCATCCACGAGGCCGAACTGGTCTACGTCCGCGCGCTCCAAGGCTGCGGGCTCTACCGGCTCGAAGACGTCATCGCAGAGACCTCGCAAGTGAAGCGACGCTTCCACGAAGCCTATCTTTTCCCACCCGACCGGAAGCCCGACCTCCTCTGGCGCGACTTCCTCGATCAGCACCTCGACAGGCTGGAAAGCGACGGCTGGATCATCGATATCGACGAATGTTTCTCGAAAAATTCGGTCTTGCCCGACGAATGGTTCACTCGAATCCGTGAGTCGGAAAACGACGGCTGGTTCGAGCTCGAATGCGGTGTCGTCATTGACGGTGTCGAGATCAGCCTCGTCCGGCCGCTAGCCCAACTCGCTGGCTCCATCGCAATCCTCTCGACCAAAGGTGACGAGCCGATCGAGATCGAACACCCCGACGGTCAGGGCACTATCGTTTTAGAGAGTGCCAAGGTCCGCCAGCTGGTCGATACGGTCGGAGAATTGTTCGACAAGGGAAGCGCAACTGCCGATGGAAACCGCGTGAAGATCCCCGAGCTCCGGGCCGCCGAGTTGGTCACCCACGAGCGCGAGACCCTCGGCCTTGATGCTCCGGCCTCCGAACGCCTCGCCTACCTCAGCGACCGCTTGCGCAATCTCGGCAACCTACCCCCGGCGCAGCCGCACGACGACTTCATAGCCAACCTCCGCCCCTATCAGCTCGAGGGCTTCCGCTGGTTGCAGTTCCTGCGCGAGGCCGGTCTGTCCGGCGTTCTCGCCGACGACATGGGACTCGGCAAGACGGTGCAAACTCTCTGCCACCTTTTCTTGGAACACCGAAGTGGGCGGGCCGATGGCCACCCGAGCATTGTCGTAGCGCCGACCAGTCTCGTCTCCAACTGGGCGGCCGAGGTCGAAAAATTCTGCCCCGGCATGCGCACCCTTCAACTCGAGGGCCCCAAGCGGAGGAAGCTCTATCCGTTTCTCGGTGAGGTCGATGTGGTGATCACTAGCTACCCGATTCTGATTCGCGACTTGGAGATCCTCGAGAACCAGCCGTTCCACTGTGCCATTCTCGACGAGGCCCAGCAGATCAAGAACCCCACTTCACAGACTTCGAAGAGCGTCCGCGCCTTGACCGCTCGCTACCGGCTGTGTCTGTCTGGAACCCCCGTGGAGAACAACCTTGGCGAGCTCTGGTCGATGTTCGAATTCCTCATCCCCGGACTTCTCGGTAGCCGTGAGGCCTTCCGCCGAGTCTACGAACACCCGATCGAAAACGACTCCAACACCGATCGCCAGTCCCGGCTGCAACGCAAGCTCGCCCCGCTGATGTTGCGTCGAACCAAAGAGAGCGTCGCCACCGACCTGCCACCGAAGACGATCGTCGTCCACCGGATCCCGTTGCACAGCGATCAGGCGGATCTCTACAATACGCAGCGGGCTAGCATGAAGGCAGCCTTCGGCTCCGAAGCCGGCGCCGAAGAACCCAATTCGATCCTCATCATTTCCGCCCTTCTGAAGCTGCGCCAAGTCTGTTGCCACCCAGCCCTACTCCCCGAAGACGCTTCTACCTTGCCGACTAAAGGTATCCGCTCGGCCAAGCTCGACCACCTGCTGTCACTCGTCGATGAACTGGCTCCCGCCGGCCGACGCATCCTGATCTTCTCCCAGTTCACCAGCATGCTCGACATCATCGCCGCCGAGCTGAAGGCCCGAAACCTGACCTATTGCCACCTCACCGGATCCACCCAGGACCGCGGAGAGGTCGTGAAGCAATTCCAAGAAGGAACCGACCCGATCTTTCTCATCTCGCTCAAGGCAGGCGGCACCGGCCTGAACCTGACCAAGGCGGACGTCGTCATCCACTACGACCCATGGTGGAATCCCGCAGCCGAAGCCCAAGCCACCGACCGCGCCTACCGCATCGGCCAAGAGAACCCCGTCTTCGTCTACAAGCTGATCTCCGAAGGCACCGTCGAAGAACGCATCCTCCAGCTCCAAGCCAAAAAAGCCGCCCTCGCCGAAGGCCTGCTCGGTCGCGGCGGCAGCGGAGCAGCCTTCAAGGTCAACGACATCGACATCGACCTGCTCCTCAGTCCAGTGGGAGCGGAAGGCGATGTTTAACCTTCTCTGGAACATCTCCGTGACGAAGGCCTGCAAACAAGCTTGACGGAACCGTAACAAGGCGTTATTACGCCAAGCCTAAACTGGCGGATAGGAGTGCGACAGCTTAATTCGGGCCTTCTCTGAGCGGGCAGGGCAGAAGGCAGGAGGAGTGGGCGAGCGCTACTTGGAAGGGTCGGCGCTCAGCAGGCCGAGGACGTCCCGCCTACAGTAGCTCTTGAGTAGGAGAGCAATAAGGGGAGGGACGCGCCCCTTCTTCGTAACGCCCCTTCTTTGGTAGGGCAGGACGTCCCTGGCCTGCCGAAGGGAGCCCTAGCGACCGCTCCCGCGCTATCCAAGCCGAAGAACGTCACAAGTGCCCCGCCCCCCCGAACGGAAGTTGCTTGAGAAAAATTACAAGATCGAGGGCTGGATGCGCTAGCGTATTCGCAACGCATCTATGAACCGTCTCTGGGCCCCCGACTTTCCGTTCCGACCGAACGCCTTCCGCCCATTCTACGGCTGGTACGTCGTCGCCATCTCGACCCTCGGTCTGCTGTTCAGCATTCCTGGCCAGACGATGGGCTTCAGTGTCTTCACCGGATTCCTGATGGCCGAACTCGGTCTCGGCCGCGTCGCGCTGAGCACGGCTTACTGCATCGGCACCGTCGCTAGCGGCTTCACCCTACCGTGGCTCGGGCGGCTGTTCGATCGGCTCGGTGCTCGGCGCATGATCGTCTTCGCCTCGATCGCCACTGGGCTGATCCTGTTCTACCTCAGTTGGACCGGTCCGCTGCTCCATATTCTGTCCAAGGCCCTGCCGATTCTGCGTCCCCAGTGGATCGCCTTTTCCCTCATCCTTGTCGGCTTCTACCTGATCCGAGCCTCGGCCCAGGGGGTGCTGGCCATGACCAGCCGCAATGCCGTCGGCAAGTGGTTCGACTACCATCGCGGCACCGCCCTCGCCTTGTCCGGGGTGTTCGTCTCGTTCGGCTTTTCCATGGCTCCGCCGCTGCTCAACTCGATGATCGAGACCCACGGCGCCCCTGCCACCTGGCGCTTGCTGGGCGTCGCGACGATCTTCGGCATGGCCCTAGTCGGCTGGTTGTTCCTGCGCGACAACCCGGAAGAGTGCGACCTACGCATGGACGGCCGAAGCCCAGGACAGGCCGAACGAGAAGCCCATCCCGACGCCCGCATCAGCCAAGAACTCGACCGCCCCGCCGCCGTCCGCACCTGGTCATTCTGGGCCTTCAATCTATCCTTCTCCTTCATCGCGCTATTCAGCACCGCCTTCACCTTCCACATCGTCTCGGTCGGGGCCGAGGCCGGACGGGACAAGGCCGAGGTGCTCGCCCTGTTCTTCCCCGCAGCCATCATCAGCGTCTGCCTGAACCTCCTCTGCGGCTGGCTCAGCCCGCGTATCCGGTTGAAATGGCTACTACTGATCCTCAACCTCGGCTCGCTCCTCGGCGTCGTCGGGACCATCTATCTAGATCAAGAATGGGGTAAAATCGCCTTCCTCGTCGGCAACGGCATGGCAGGCGGTTGCTTCGCCGCCCTCACCGGCATCGTCTGGCCACGCTTCTACGGCCGCACCCACCTCGGCGCAATCAGCGGCCTAAGCATGGCCTCCATGGTCATCGCCTCCGGCATCGGCCCGCTCCTGTTCAGCCTGTGCCTCGACCGCACCGATTCCTACCAAGGAATCCTCTGGGCCTGCTTGCTCCTACCCGCCCTACTCGCCGTCGGTAGCCTGTGGGCCGACAATCCCCAACGACCAAAGGCTTGACTACTTTTGTAGTTATATGCTATTCTTGCCCTCGACGGTCATCCCATGGTAAATACACCCCGACCCGCTCTCTATTATGGCACAGGCAATCATCGATCCCGAAGAAGTCCGGCGTTTCGCCGAGGAACTGAAGCGCTTTAACAACGACGTCGGCAACCGAATGTCCTCCCTTCAGGCTCGCTACAGCGCCTTGGGTGACAGCTGGAAGGATCAGGAACAGATTAAGTTCGCTGAAGAATTTGGCGAAACCATGAAGGCGATGAAGAAGTTCATGGAATCCTCGCAGCGCCACACTCCATTCCTGATTCGCAAGGCGCAACGCATCGAGGACTACCTCAGCCAGAAGTAGCCCCGAAGCCCTCACCCCTTCTATGTCCCAGCAAGCAAACGTCACTTCCGTCGAGGCGATCGAGGCCTTCCGCGCCTCGCTGATCCTGTTCCTTGATAAGGCCAATCGCTCTCTCCACGACGTTAGCGATCAGGTCAGCCGGATGCGAAACTGGACCCAGGTCGAGCAATCCCAGCGCTGGAAGGCCGAGTGCCGCCGGCGCAAACAAGCCCTCGACCAAGCCGAGTCCGAACTCTTCAGCGCTAAGCTGTCCTCTTGGCAAGACAGCGCCGCCCAGCTGAAGATGATGGTCAGCCGATGCAGCCGCTCGCTAGAAGAAGCCGAAACCCGACTCCGCCACGTCAAACGCTGGAGCCGCGAGTACGACCAGCGAGTCGATCCTCTGGCAAAAAAAGTCGAGACCCTGCAGCACATCATCGATCAAGATATGCCCAAAGCCTTAGCCTACCTCGATAACGCCGCAGGCCACCTGCACGCCTACGCCGAATCATTCGCCCCGCCGACCAGCACCGGTGCCGGACCCAAATCAGCGGCTCCGGACGAGGTAACAGAGACCAAAGCGGACGACGATACCCCTTCCACCCCGACCGAGGAGGCCGGACCATGAGTGTCGGATCTAGCCGTGGCACTCTCGGTTCCTCAGCCAAACAGCTAAAACTTTCTTGGGAACAAACCAGAAGCTACTGGCGAGATTCCAAGAGCAAGGAGTTCGAGACGCGCTACCTTGCGCCCCTTTTCGAGGGTATCGAGCGCGCCGGACCGCTCCTCGAAGAACTGGACCGCACCCTCCACCAGATTAAAAAAGACTGTGAGTAAACCTGATTTCCTCGGCCACGAGAGTACACTCGAGCTCATCCGTGAACTGCAGAACTCGATCCGCGAACACGTGGGCCGAGAGAAGGAGTTGAGCGACGACTTCGCAGTCAAAAAGTACCAACTCTACAAGGCGCACAACGAGGCTTTGGAGGGCTTCGACTTCCGCGCCAGGAGCCGCTACGAGGAACAGGAGGGAGTCTTCGGCGCGACACTTCTGAACGCTGAGACCTTCAACCAGAACCGTCTTGGTAGGATCGGTCGGGCCCACGTCTCGACCGAAGAGCAACTCGACACCGATCTCGACCAACGCGAAGGCGGGGGAGCATTCCGCCTGCAAAAGGTCGCCTTCATGTCCGAACGCGAACGCGACAACGCTCTTGAACAATGCGAAGGCACTCTACGAGAACGCAGAAAGTGGCTCCAGACCGCCGACTCGACCACTACCAAGGCCGAAAAGCAGTCCCGTGGCCAACTCCGTGGCTACCCCTCTCTTTCCGGCCAGATCAAGCGCACCGAACCCGACCAGAGCATCGACGCAAAGGTGACGCCTAAGGAGCTTTTCAAGGGCTACCAGAAACAACTGGTCGAGACCGTCAACGAGGTCAAAGCGTTAAAAAAGCAGACTATCACCTCGATCTTTAGCGCGGTGCCTATCCCACTTTGGGTCGTCCTTCTGGCAGCCGGACAATGGGCAAGTGTCCACTTCGGCTACGGCACCCACCTTGGAATCCTGCCCTACACCCTCGGCACTCTCGCGATCCTCGTCGGCCTCTGCCTGTTCGGCAAGAAGAAGGCCCAAGCCTCCGCCGAAAAGCTCGCCCCGGGCATCTCGCGCCTGAAGCGCTACCGCGAACTCTGCCCCGATCTAGCCGAGAAAGACGCGGAAACTAGCATTGCTAAGATCAAGGACAGCTACAGCCAATCGATCAAGAATTCGGAGACAACCTACGAGCAGTCCCTGAAGGAAGCCGAAGAGATGCGCGCTTCCCGCCCTGCCCAGATCGAAACCAAGCACGCCCGGCTCCTGCAACGCCACGAAGTCCAGGCCGCCGCCCGCCTAGCCGCCATCACCAGCCAGCGCGACACCGAACTCGGAGCCATCCAGACTGAGGACGCGAGCCAACGCGCCAAGATGATCTCCGACCACGAGGAGACCATTGCCATGGAACAAAGCCAGCTCGATTCCGCCATGGCCGAGCTTCAGAGTTCTTGGGATGCTGGGATCAAGCCTAAGCTGCAACAGCTAGCCGGATCCTCCGAAGCCTCTGACACACTGTTCCCCGCTTGGGGATCCGAAGGCTGGAACGACTGGGAGATCCCCACGACCGCAGGACGCGGCGTGCGCTTCGGCCATGTCGATATCGACGTCGAACAACTCGCCGACGGACTTCCCGAGTCCCGAGGCCTTGTCATGCCCGAACTCCAGGACGGCAAGCTATTCTCCGCTCCGCTCCACCTAAACTTCCCCCAGCGTGGATCGTTTCTGATCGAGTCCGACTCGGCTGGCCAACAGGCCTCGATCGCCGCCCTGAACAATCTAGTCCTGCGACTTCTCGCCGCCCTACCTCCTGGCAAAGTCACCTTCACCATCCTCGACCCCGTTGGACTCGGAGAGAACTTCTCCAGCCTCATGCACCTCGCCGACTACGAGGAAGGCGTGATCAACAACAAGATCTGGACCCAACCCCTGCAGATCGACCAGCGCCTCGCCGAGCTAACCGAGCATATGGAGAAGGTCATCCAGATGTACCTCCGGAACGACTTCGAGACCATTGTCGATTACAACGAGCAGGCCGGGAACATCGCCGAGAAATACCACTTCCTAGTCATCGCCGACTACCCGTCAGGCTTCAGCGAACAAGCTGCAAAACGTCTGCAAAGCATCGCCTCGTCCGGTGGAAAGTGCGGAGTCTTTACCCTGATCCACCTCGACCCGCGGCACGACCTGCCCAACGACTTCAACCTCGAGGACCTGCGCGCCGCCAGCATCCACGTCGCCACCACCTCCGACGGCACCCCCCAGCTACCCGAGCTCAAAGGCCCCGGCGTCACGCTCCGCCTCGACCCGCCACCGAGTCCCGAGGAGCAGACAAGATTCCTGCAGCGTGTTGGCGACGCCAGCATCGACTCCTCCCGCGTCGAGGTCCCGTTCGATCAGGTGGTCCCAACGGATGCCGACCTTTGGTCCCGCGGCACCGAGAGCCAACTAGCCGTTCCCATCGGCCGCACCGGCGCCACCAAGTTCCAAGAACTCGCTATTGGTAAAGGCACCCGCCAGCACGCTCTGCTCGCAGGTAAAACCGGATCCGGTAAATCAACCCTGTTCCACGTCATGATCACCAACCTCGCTCTCTGGTGCTCACCGGACGAGGTCGAGTTCTACCTGGTGGACTTCAAGAAAGGCGTCGAGTTCAAGTGCTACGCCACTCGCAAAATCCCGCACGCGCGCGTCATCGCCATCGAGTCCGACCGTGAATTCGGTCTGAGTGTTCTCCAGCGCGTCGATGAAGAACTGCGCCGCCGAGGCGAAGCCTTCCGTAAGCTCGGCGTCCAGGACGTCGCCGGATATCTGAAGGCTGGCGGCGAAGGTCCCATGCCCCGGACTCTTCTCATGATCGACGAGTTCCAGGAACTCTTCACCGAGGAGGACCGTGTCTCGCAAGACGCCTCCGTCTTGCTCGACCGCATCGTCCGTCAGGGCCGCGCCTTCGGTATCCACGTCATTCTCGGATCCCAGACACTCGGTGGCGCGTTCACCCTCGCCCGCACCACGCTCGGCCAGATGGCCATCCGCATCGCCCTCATGTGCGACGAATCGGATGCCTACCTGATCATGGACGAGAACAACTCCGCCCCGCGCCTTCTCACTCGTCCGGGAGAAGGCATCTACAACGACATGTCCGGCAAGCCGGAAGGCAATAGCCCGTTCCAAGTCGTCTGGCTTCCCGATGATGTCCGCGACGCCCAGCTCGACCGACTCATGAATCACGTCAAGACCACCGGCAAGGTGTTCCGGGAACCCGTTGTCTTCGAAGGCAATGTCCCCGCCGAGATCCGCGACAATATCGAACTGCGCGAAGCCATCGCCGCACCCGCCGGAGACCCCACCGCTCCGGTGCGGATTTGGCTCGGCTCGCCGAACTCGATCAAAGGCCCGAGTAACGCGGCCCTGCAGCGTTCCGGTGGAAACAACGTGCTCATCGTCGGAACCCGCGAAGATGCAGCACTTTCCATCCTCAGTGTCGGCCTTGTCTCCCTCGCCGCTCAGTTCCGTAACGAAAAGGAGGCGCGCATTGTCCTCATCGACAGCACTGCCCCCGGCACCGCCGAAAACGATCTACTCGGTCGCGCCACCGCCGCCATCAAGCGCCCGCTAGAGATCGCCCGCGCCGCAGACATCGACGCCAGCATCGGCAGCATCTACGAAGAATTCCAAAAGCGCAGCACCGATGGCTCCGACGGCAAGCCGCCTGTCTTTCTGCTGATCCACAGCGTGCAGAAGTTCAAGAAGCTCCGCTACGAGGACGACTTCAGCTTTAGCATGGATGACGACGAGGGCCCCAAACCCGGAAACCAGCTCAGCGAGATCATCTGCGAAGGCCCCGGACTCGGAATCCACGTCATCCTTGCCTGCGATACCTACAGCAACCTCGGTCGCTTCCTCAGTCGGAAGGCCCTGCAAGAGTGCGAACTCCGAGTTCTGTTCCAAATGAGCGCCAACGACTCCGCCGCTCTAATCGATTCTCCGAAAGCAGGCACCCTCGGTATGAGCCGAGGCCTGTTCTATAACGAACAAGAGGGCTGCCAAGAGATCTTCCACCCCTACGCCCTCCCCGGAGCCGACTGGTTCGAGGAAGCCGGCGAGAAGATCGGATAGAAAGGCCCGTCGCTCTTTGTTGGCTAATGTCCTTCTGGCTCAGTTAGACGCCACTACGCTCCCAAAAGTGGTGCGCCATGGTGGGCGCACAGTGATGAAAATTGCCCGAGGCTGGCCGCCCTGAATTTGACGATAGCTCACGGAATCAGGTTCTTGGCTCCCGAAAGGAACCTTCCCTATCACGGCCCACAACCGCCCACAACCGCCGCCCCTTCATAACGATCCAACAGATCGCCAACACACTCGATCGCCGCATCCACCGGCCACTCAGAGCGCAGGTTCTGTGCTTCGATGGCCGCTCCCGAATAAAGCAAAAACAAACTTGTCCCCAACTTGCGAGCCTCCTCCTCGGACCCTGCAACATCTTGCCCCGCCAACTCGATAAAAAACGTGCGTAAGGAATTTTTGTGCAGAACGACCTGCTCCTGAATCGCCTTCGATTCGTTATCGAGTGACGCCGCCGTATTGCTATACGGACATCCTCGAAAATCTTTGGTAGTCAGCCAAGTCTTTAAGAGCTCAAAGTATCTCAGAATCTTCTCCCCACCCGAGCCATCCGATTCCAAGAGCTCCATCTGCCGCGCCTCAGCACGATCATGTGCGTCCTCAAGCCAAGTCGCGCAAAGACACTCCTTACTCGGGAAATGGTGATAGAAGCTCGCCTTCGCCGTGTCCGCCTTGTCGATGATCTGATTGATCCCGACCACACCGTAGCCACGCTCAGTGAAAAGATCGGCGGCGGCATCAAGAAGACGTTGTCGGGCGTTGGGCTTTTTCATCTGACAGTTTAAGCATACCGATCTGTCTGTTCGTTGCAACACCAAACCCTAAGTTTTTGCCCATGCGAACCCATAATTACCTAGGAAGAAAGATGCGTGACGAACCTCCGTTTCTCTCCATTCCTTCCACTCGCTCATCTTCCGTAAACTCACTCCCTCGCCCTCAGCGCCGCTTCATTCTTCGGCATGGCTGGCGCCTACGGATCGAACCGGATCCCGACCCCGGGCATCGACCGCATCGCCAACGAGGGTCCGATGGTTCTAGAAGTGCTACGTCACCAACGGCATCTGCGGACCATCCCGAGCCACCCTTCAGACCGGTAATTATAGCCACCAGAATGGCTTCATGACCAACGGCAAAAAGTTCAACAGTGACCAGCAGACCGTCCCGAAACTCCTGCAGAAGTCCGGCTGCCAAACCGCCGTTAGCTGCAATTGGCACCTCGGCACCACGCCCCGTGGATTCGACCACTTCGACGTTCTCGAGGGCCATGACCCTACTACAACCCACCGATGCTGACCAACTTCGGCGCCGCTCTGGGCGAGACGGTCAACTGCTGCCATGACGGCGACACGACCAACATCAGTTAGGGTGCCAGCACCCACGCCGGCTCCCACTACTCTACTCCCAACCAACCACCACTTGCGCCTTGTCCCCCACCCCTCTACCCCCGATACTCAAGCAATGGCCGCAACACCTGCTCCAGCGGGGCGCGCTCGGTTTCTCGACCCAGCCGCCCTCGCCCGAATCAAAAGCATGGAGGTTCGTGTCGGCGCCATCATGGAAGGATTCTGGAGCGGCCTGCACCGCAGCGCCAAGCACGGATTCTCCTCAGAGTTCAGCGAATACCGCCACTACGTCCCGGGCGATGACACCCGGCGCATTGACTGGAAGCTTCTCGCCAAGACCGACAAGGCCTACGTCAAACGCTACCGCGACGAGACCAACCTGCGTTGCACCATCGCCGTCGATCGCAGCCGCTCCATGGACTTCCGCAGTGCCGACGAAGGCCTGAGCAAGTCAGACTACGCCGCCACCCTCGCGGCCACTCTCGCCCACTTTCTCATGCTTCAAGGCGACGCCGTCGGGCTCGCCTCGATCTCGAACGGCATCGACACGTTCATCCCGCCGCGCTCCCGCCGCTCCCACCTCTACACCATACTCGGCGAGTTGGAGAAGCCCTGCGACTCGCGCGAAAGCGACCTTCCAAAATCCCTCGAATCCCTCGCCCAATCCGCCGGACGCCGAGGCCTGTTCGTCATCGTTTCGGACTTCCTCTGCCCGCTGGAGAACCTCGGACCGAAGCTCGGACTCCTTCCTGCCGGCGGCCACCAAGTCGTTGTCGTCCGCATCGCAGACCGCGCCGAGATCGACCTCTCCCTCCCCACCGCCACCCACCTACGCGACCTCGAAACCGGCGAGCAGATCTTCGTCTCCCCCGACCGCGAACGCGACGACTACATCGCCCGCTACCAGTCCCACGTCGCCGCCATCGACGAAGCCTGTAACTCCCGCGGCATCGACCACTACGAAGTCGTCACCGACCAGCCAGTCGAGCTAGCCCTCTACGACATCATCTCCTCCCGCAAACTCGACGGCCACTAACCAGCATTCGAAGATGGGAACCACGGAAGACTCGGAAATTCACGGAAAAAGCAAGACCTGCAATGGTCTGTTTACACATCACAAAAGTGCCCCGAACGAACTCGTAGGCGTTCCGTTCCTTCCGTGGTCAATACACAGCCCTCTGCTCTAACTCCCAATGGGCCTCCTCTTTCCTCTCTACTTTCTCGCCTTGGCCGGCCTCGCCGTGCCCTTGTTGCTGCACCTGCGTCGGAAGCCACCCAAGAACATTCAGGACTTCCCGTCGCTGATGCTTCTCAAGCCCTCGCCAGAGGAAAAGAAGACCAAGCGCCAACTCGACGACATCATCCTTCTTCTCCTCCGTTGCCTCGCCTTGGCGCTTTTGATCTTCGCCTTCGCCCGACCATTCTTCGGCAACGGCACCGAAGGCGACGGGCTCCGCAAAAACCTCGTCTTGCTCTTAGATCGTAGCGCTTCGATGCAACGCGATGGGCTCTGGGACGAAGCCACCGACAAGGCCGTCGATCTCGCCTCCGACCTAAACGCTCAGGACCGCCTCACCGTTCTGGCCTTCGGCAAGACCACTTCAGCCCTCGCATCCGACAGTTCTTGGGACGGCCTAGCCGGAAGCGAACGAGCCAACGGACTACGCAACCTGCTCAAGGAAATCGGCCCCGGCTGGGGAGCCACCGATCTCGGCGCCGCCCTACTCGTCGCCATTGGCCACACCCAGGACGACCACACCGACTCCTCCGATCCCGACGCGGCCGCCAACCAGATCCAATGGAACCACGAGGTCGTCGTCCTCAGCGATCTTCAAGCCGGCACCGACCTCGACCGGCTCGGCTCACTCCAGTGGCCAGAGGGAATCGAACTCAGACTTGTCCAAGTCGGGCTAGATAAAAAGGCGATCTCGAATGCCTCGATCCACCCCATGCCTCCAGCCGACGACGGCGCTATGCGCGTGCTCATCCGCAATGCCGAGGACTCAGGCAAGGAAACCTTCGAGATCTCCACAACCACCACCGACGGCAAGATGCCCGATGCGGCCAAGCCCCTCTGCGACTCCGCTTACGTCCCCGCCGGATTCTCGCGAGTCGTTACATTCTCCCAGCCGGCCAGCGAACACTTTGCCTTCACCGTCGCCCTGTTCGGCGACGACGAACCATTCGATAATCTCGTTTCGTTCGCCAAGCTCCAGCCACAAGACCTTGCCATCCAATTCCTCGGCGAAGCAGCCCAGCTCGAGAATCCGGACCAAGCAGGCTACTACCTAAAGCGCGCCTTCCAGCCGACCCCGACCCTCAACCCCACCGTCGCCGTAGGCACCCCCGACCCAGCCCGCGTCAGCAGCAGTTTCGCCGTCGTCGATGGCCCCGCCCCCGAGCTCGACGCCTTCCTGCAAGCCGGCGGCCACGCCTTGATTCTCGCCAGTCCTCGCACCGCACCACTGCTGCTCCGCTACGGCATCACCGACAGGGGCGAAGAAATCCCCGACCGCCATGCCGTCCTCACCGAAGTCGATTTCGAGCACCCCATCCTCGCCCCCTTCTCCGACGCCCGGCTCCGGGATTTCAGCAAGATCCGGACTTGGAGATACCGGAAACTCGAACTGACCACCCGCGCCCAGGAGCAATCGCGAATCCTCGCCACCTTCGACGGATCCGCGCCCGCCTGGATCGATATCCCCGCCGGCCCCGGCGGCGGACGCCTACTCGTCCTCGCCTCCAGCTGGGCCCCCCGCGACTCCCAGCTCGCCCTCTCCACCAAGTTCGTCCCGCTCCTCTACGGCAGTCTGAATTGGGCTGGCATCGACGCCCGCCAAGGCCTCCGCATCGAGGTCGGTGAGCGCCAAGCCTTCGCCGAACCCGGAATCATCACCACTCCCGACGGCACCACCATCGACATCGCCGCCGATCAGCTCTCCTTCACTCCCAAGACTCCCGGACTATTTCGATTCGATCCAAATTCAAGAGACGAGCCGGTCTTCTACCCAGTCAATCTCCACCCCGACGAAGGCGATCTCGGCCCACTCCCCGCCGACACCCTCAGCCAGTGGGGATTGCTCAAGCCGGGCGACTCCACCGAGTCCATCACCGCAATCTCAGATCCTGATACCGAAGAAAAATCTAAGCGCCCCGGCGCCCTCGTCGAAGCCGCCCAGCGCTCTTGGCGTTGGTGGATCATCGGCGCCCTAGCAATCCTCCTACTCGAAACCTGGTGGTCCAACCGCCACCGCTCCGCACCCTCGCCAACCACCGCCCAACCCAAAGCATAAACCCCGCCCTTCCTGTCATCCCAGAACCGAGCCCTCAGCAAAAGCAAAGAATGGGATCGCATCGGACGTAGCCGAAGGTAATCTCAATAGCCAGCGTCCGCACAAACTCCTTCCCATAGCCAACCTTTCCCCCAAAACCGCCGCCATCCGCCACCCCGCCATCCCACCTCTCCAACCCCGTTCCTAACCCAGCGTGAATCCGCTCATCCTCCAACACCTTCGCCCCGTCTACAATACGCTCCTCGCCGTGCGCCGCGATCGCGCCTTGGCACGTTGGCGAGTCGGGGCCGCTGCTGCCCTCCTCGCGCTGTTCCTAATCTTCCTCCTCACCGGCTGGTTCAATCTGCTGGTCGTCTTTGCCGCCCTCGGCATCGCCGTTATCGGCTCGAAAGTCATCGCCAGCCGCGTCATGGGCAACGACGACGACTTCGAAACCGCCATCCAGCGGGTCGAACAAGACGAACCCAACCTGCGCGCGGCGCTACTCACCGCCGCCGAACAAGTCCCCGGCCCCGGAGGCAAGCTCAACCACCTGCAAGAAACCCTCGTCCGCAACGTCGCCAACCACGCCCTCACCCACCGCTGGAACAAGGGCATCTCCGACAACGACCAGTCCGCCGCCGCCCGCTTCCTTAATCTGTCCACGATCGGCCTCCTCCTCTGCGGCCTACTCGCCGTCTTCGCACCCCACCTAGCCACCCACTTCGGCTGGCACAGCCAAGACCCCATCGTCGCCAAGCAGATGATCGAAGCCGAAGAGGAAGTCGTCGAACCCCCCACCGCCGACGACACCGCCCCCTTCATTATCGAAGTCACCCCCGGCGATATCGACATCGAACGCGGCACCCGCCTCATCGTCGAAGCCCACTTCCCAGAACGAGTGCCCAAGGCAGCCTCGCTCGTTATCCAGCCCCTCCTCGCCGACTCCGACTCGGAACCCGCACCGCCGCTTCGCATCCCGATGAAGCTCAGCCTTGGCGACCCCGTCTTCGCCGGCATCTACTCCCAGGTCGATGCCGACGCCGACTACCACGTCGAGATCGAAGGCTCCGAAACCCGCAGCGACACCTTCCGCATCGCCGTCTACGAACACCCGCAGCTGACCTCCGCCAACGCCACCGTCACTCCACCCGAATACACCGGCAAGGAGCCCCGCACGATCAAGGACACCCGCCGCGTCAGCGCCACCGAAGGCTCCGACATCGCCCTCGACTTCACCCTGAACAAGCCGATCACCAGGGCCCAACTCATCCCCGTCAAAGGCGATGCCGAGCCGATCCCCGTGGCCTTCGCTACTGACAGCAACCAAGCCACTCTCGAACTCGCCCCGACCGAATCCGGCAAGTTCCGGCTCGAACTTGTCGATGCCGACGGCCGTGCCAACAAGAAGCCTCCCGTGTTCTCGATCACCATTCTCGAGAATCTCCCACCATCAATCGAGCTGGTCTTCCCAGGCAAGGACCGCCGCGTCACCGCCCTCGAAGAAGTCGACGTCAAAGCCAAGCTCTGGGACGACTTCGGCATCCGTCAGATCGGCGCCACCTACTCGATCGGCGAAACCGAAAAAAACATCATCCTCGATCCCCTCCCAGAGCCGACCGAGGACAAGAACGGCAAGCCACTAAAGAAGAAGCGCAAACCCAAGATCCAAGTCTCCACTCGCATCGACCTAGAAGCACTCGAAGCCCAACCCGAGCAAGTCCTCAGCTACCACTTCTGGGCCGAGGATGTCGGCCCCGACGGCGAGGTCCGCAGGATCTTCAGCGACATGTTTTTCGCCGACATCCGCCACTTCGAAGAGACCTTCGAGCAGATGCCCGGCGGCAAAGTCCCTCCCGGTGAAGGTGAACCAGTCCAGAAGCTTCCGATGCTCCAGCGCGAAATCATGTCCGCGACTTGGAACCAAAGCCGCCCCGGTTGGAAAGCTGGAAAGGACAACAAGATGGCCGACATCGGCACCGTCGGAGAAGCCCAGCGCATCGCCGAAGCCATGGCCGGGCAAGCCCTCGCCGAAGCCGGAGATGACATCATCAAAAAGGCCCTACAGAAGGCCATGTTCCAAATGGATCAGGCCGCCCAAAAACTCGAAAAGATCGCCGCCTCCCAACCGAAGGACCCGTCCCCCGCCCTCCACGACGCCCTCAAGTCCGAGCGCCTCGCCTACCAGGCCCTACTCGAAGCCGCCGGTCGCCACACGCGGATTCAGAAGATGAAATCCGAGTCGTCATCTTCCCCGCCACCGGAGGACCCGACACTCAGCGACCTCGAGCTCAAAGAAGAGGAACTTGCCTACGAAGAGGAGAAGCTCGACGAAGGCGAACAAGCCAGCGAGGAACAGCAAAAGGAAGACCTCCTAGTGCTCAACCGACTGCGCGAACTCGCCCGTCGCCAAGAAGCCATCGCCGACAAGCTCAAGGAGCTCCAACTCGCTCTCGAAGAAGCCGAGACCGAGGCTGAAAAAGAAGAACTCCAAGACGCCCTCGCTCGCTTAAAGGAGCAGCAAGAAGAGCTCCTGCGCGAGATCGACGACCTTCAGGAACAGATGGAGCAGCCCGAGAACCGCGCCCGCATGGCCGAAGAATCCGGCCAACTCGAAGAGACCCGCGAGCAAGTGCAAGAAACCGGCGAGCAGCTCGACCAAGGCGAAGTCGAGCAAGCCGCCAACTCCGCCCAGCGCGCCGCCGAAGAACTAGAAGAGATCCGCGACGACTTCCAAGAACGCACCTCCGGCGAATTCGCCAAGGAGATGCGCGAAATGAAATTTCTAGCCAAAGAGATCTCCGAAGAACAAAAGGCGATCAGCGAAGCCATCGACGAAGTCGCCCAAGAAGGCCGCCCATCCGACGCCGCCGAGCGCGAAGAAAACTTCGCCAAGCGCGAATCCATCGGCGAGCGCACCAGGGCGCAAGAAGAACGCATCGAGCGCCTGCTCGAGAGCATGACTCAGACCAGTGAGGCCTCCGAACAATCCGAGCCCCTGCTCTCCGAAGCGCTCTACGACGGACTTCGCGACACCCAGATGGGCCAGACCGAAGACGCCGTCGAAGCCGCCGGTAAACTCTCCGAACGAGGCTACGACCCGCAAGCCCAAGAAGCCGCCGAGCTCGCCCAATCCGGAGTCGACCAGCTCAAAGAAGCCGTCGAGAAAGCCGCCGCCAGCGTCCTCGGCGACGAAGAACAAGCCCTCCGCTTCGCCCGCAAACAACTCGACCAAGCCATCGAAGACCTCGCCAAAGAGATCGAAGCCCAGACCGGCCAAAGCCCCGAACAGACCGGCAACGAAGGTCAAGAACCCGGCACCGAACAAGCCTCCAACGAATCCCCCGGCGAAGGCCAGGAACAAGGCGCGGGAGAAGGCGAAGGACAAGAGCCTTCCGAACAAGCCAGTGCCAAGGGCAAGGGTAAAGGCAAGGGCCAAGAGCCCGGTGAAGGTGAAGGCCAAAGCGAATCCCCCTCCGAGCAAGCCAGCGCCAAAGGCAAGGGCGAGGGCCAAGAACCCGGCGAAGGCGAAGGCCAAAGCGAATCCCCCTCCGAGCAAGCCAACGCAAAAGGCGAGGGCCAAGAACCCGGCGAAGGTGAAGGCCAAGGCGAATCCCCTTCCGAGCAAGCCAGCGCAAAAGGGAAGGGCAAAGGCAAAGGCCAGAAACCCGGACAAGGCGAGGGTCAGGGCGAAGGCCAAGAACCTTCCCAACAAGCTAGCGCCAAAGGCAAAGGAAAGGGTAAGGGAGAAGGCCAGGGCGAAGGCGAAGGCCGGTCAGAACAAGCCAGCAACTCCCCCGGCAAAGGGAAGGGTAAAGACGAGGGTGAAGGACAGGGCCAAGGGCAAGGCGCGGGCCAAGGCAATAGCCAACAGGCCAGCAACAGTTCCCAACAAACAGGCGGCGACTCCATCGGCGGAACCGAGAACGGTGGCGACTCCCCCGGCGGCGGCCTGTTCTTCTTCGACGATCTCCCCGAGGTCCCGTTCAAGGAAGAGCCCGGCGTTCTCACCGGCGAAACCGAAGACTACCGCGCCTGGGCCGACAAGCTCCGCCACGTCGAAGAGATCCTCGAGACCCCCGAGTTACGCGCCCAAGCAGCCCGCGCCGCCGACCGTGCCGGCGACGTTCGCCGCGAGGTCAAACGTAACGACACCGCCCCGTCTTGGGGCGTCGTCCTGAAAGACGTCTTCGGCCCACTCGTCCGACTCCGCGACGACGTCGACGAAGAACTCCTCCGCCGCTCCAGCGATGACAAACTCGCCCCCATCGACCGCGACCCCGTCCCCCGCAAATTCGAAGACCTCGTCCGCCAATACTACAAAGCCGTCGGCAGCGGCGCAGACAACAAAGACGACCTCCCCTAGCCAAGAACAACACCAAAGCCTCCAACAAGCCAGTTACGATCGCCGGCCTTGTCATCCCGAACCGAGCTCCCAGCGAGCTATGTAAGAATGGGAGCGTAGCGGACATAGCCGAAGGCAAATCTCTGGACAACCTGTTGGCCGCGACTCCCCCAAACAACTCCCGCCAACCAAATCACTCCCCCCACTTGAACGAGCCGACTAACCATTCTCCCCCAATTCCCCAATTCCCAACCCACCCATGCCACCCGACTCCCAACTCATCCTCAACGCCCAACAGTGGACCCTCCCCGCCGTTGTCGTCGGAGTCGTCGCGCTCGTACTCCTCGGTCTCGGCTACGGCCGCAAGACCATGCCTCTCGGCCGCCGCATCCTCGCCGCTTTCCTCAAGGCCCTCGCCTTTGGCCTACTCCTACTCGCCTTGCTCGATCCCTTGCTCACCCGTGAACAACCGAAGAAAGGAGCCAACCTGTTCACCGTCCTCGCCGACGACTCCGCCGGCCTTTCCATCAGCGAAACCGACGGCGCCGAGACCCGCGGAGCCCAGCTCAAGAAACTCCTCTACAACCCCACCACCAGCGGCCCGACCGCTTGGCTGGGAAAAATCGCCGAAACCTTCCAGCTCAGCTCCTTCACCTACTCCGACAAACTCCGCCAGGTCGAAAGCTTCTCCGCCCTCGGCTTCCAAGGCGGCGCGTCCAACACCATCGCCTCCCTCGAAAGCGTCGGCGAACTGCACGCCGCCCAACCGCTCGCTGGTATCCTACTCCTCACCGACGGCATCGCCACCGACGGGGCCAAGATCGACGACTTGGCCGAAGACCTTCCCCCCATCTATCCGGTCGTCATTGGCACCGCCGCCGACCTTCCCGACCTCGGTATCGGCTCCGTCTCGGTTAGCCAAACCCCGTTCGAAGATGCCCCGGTAGAACTCCAAGTCTCGCTCGACGCCAACGGCTTGAACGGAACCAAGCCCACCGTTCACATCACCGAGATCGGCCCCGATGCAGGCGAGAATCCGATCGATGAACAACAGACGGTCGAGATCATCGACGACTCCGCCGACCTCCGCTTTCGCCTACGCCCCGACGGCACCGGCATTCACTTCCTCAAGATCCACGCCTCCGCTCCAGAAGGAACCACCGAGGCAACCGACCAAAACAATACCTTCCTCGTAGCCGTCGACCGCAGTGGCGGCCCGTATCGGATTCTCTACATCAGCGGACGGCCCAATTGGGACTTCAAGTTCCTCCGCCGCGCCCTCGAAGTCGATCCCGAGATCGACCTCACCGCCCTCATGCGCCTAGCCCGCCGCGAGCCCAAGTTCGAATGGCGCGGCCGCAACGGCGAGAACACCAACCCGCTATTCCGAGGCTTCGACGGCACCGACGAAGACCTCCGCTACGACCAGCCCGTGCTCATTCGCGTCGATGTCGAGGACGAGACCGAACTACGCGGCGGCTTCCCCAAGGTCCCCGAGGAACTATTTCCGAAGTACCACGCCATCATCCTCGACGATCTCGAGTCGGCCTTCTTCAGCCTCGACCAGATGGAACTGATCCGCGACTTCGTCGGCCAACGCGGCGGCGGACTCGCCATGCTCGGCGGGGTCGAATCCTTCGGCGGCGGCGACTACGCCCGCACCCCGATCGGCGAACTCCTCCCCGTCTATCCATCCGCACCCGGCGCAGGTCGTAAGCTCCTGTCCATCGACTTCACCCGCGAAGGACTGCTCGAGCCATGGGTCCGCCTGCGCGACAACGAAGCCGCGGAAAAAAGTCGACTCAAAGGCATGCCCTACTTCCGCGCCGCTAACCCACTGGGCTCGATCAAGCCGGCCGCCAGCGTGCTTGCCATCACCAAAACAGAAGACCTGGACTTCATCGACGAGGATCACACCCGCCCCCCCCGGCCAGCACTTTCCTCCCAACGCTACGGCGATGGACGCGTCGCCGCCCTCGCCATCGCCGACATGTGGCGCTGGGGCTTGTCGTCGAGAGAAGCCGGAGAAGACCTAGCCAAGACTTGGCGCCAGTTGGTTCGCTGGCTAGTCGCCGACGCCAAGGGCCGCGTCCGCTGCGCCCTCCCCGACGGCGAACCACCGCTCGGCCAACCGCTACAAATCCGCATCGACGCACTCGACGAGAGCTTCCTGCCCATGGCCGACGCCCTTGTCCGCATCGAAGTCCAGCAACTCGGAGACGGAAGCCCAGCGGAAATCGATCCAAACTTAGAGGAAATCGAACCGCTCACCGCCGAGCCCACAACCGTCCTCCTCAACGCCGAGCCCAGCATCGACGAGCCCGGCACCTTCACCGCCACCTACGTCCCCCGACAACCCGGCGCCTACCGCATCAGCGCCACCGCCACCGACCCCGAAGGCGAGCCCATCGGCACCGCCGAAGCCGGCTGGACCATCAACCCCGCCGCAGCCGAGTTCCGCTCCCTCCAAGTCGACCGCGCCTTCCTCGAAGCCCTCGCCACCCGCACCGGCGGCAAGGTCCTCGAACCCACCGCCCTCACCACCTTCGCCAACGACCTCGACTCCCTAGAAGCCCCCATCATGGAAATCTGGTCCCGCCCCCTCTGGCACACCGCCTGGGTCTTCCTCGCCATCCTGATCTGTTTGCTGTTGGAGTGGGCGCTGAGAAGATCGGGTGGGATGAGGTAGCCGCCCTAACGTCCGACGGCACAGTTAAATCGATCTTCCACCACTTCAGTAATCAAATTTCCCTCACTACGAACCCTGCTTGGAGTTCGGAATTAAAACTTCCCTCTAGGGCTATATAGCCCATTGAAAATACTTCATGTTTAAAAGGCGAACTAACAATCTTCCCTCCTGATTCATGATATAAACTCCACCCCAACTTATCGTAAAATTCGTGATTTATACTCATCTGCTCCATTGATGCCGTCTCGACTATTGCATAACTGAAACGACATCCGAGATACGCCGCGTGGTTCAAAAGATGAGAGATGCTATCTGATCCAAATTTTCTACGTCGAAACTCAGGAACGATCTCCACACTGCGAATATAGGCGGCTGGATAGATCTCTTCGATCTTCACAATACTCATCTGTTCAACGATACCTCTGCTTCCGAACCAGCCCCGATCTCCTTCCTCAGCCTCCTCTCTTGTGTCGACAATATCCATACTAACACTCCCGATTTGACACCCTTCGAATTGGCAGATTGCATTGTACTTGGTCATTGACCAGAACATAGATTTCATTTCCCTCCGGTAAGGCACCGAACCACCCCATTTTACAAATCGGCAATTTTACATAGGAGGAATTTAACCAACTACGTAAACAGCGATAATTTCGTGGGGCGACCTCGACTCCCTCGAAGCGTCTCAGTCATAGACGTCTGGAACTCCCTCTTGCCTCAAGCACGCCGCGAGGGCAACCCTCGGAGTCTTCACTCGATTGAACGCTGAGGCGGACCAGGGGGATGGCCAACTCTCGATTGAAAGGCCCACTACCTTACGTAGGACGGTAGTCAATTCCGAATTGAGACCACAGATGACCGAGGATCTCCCTTTTCTGTTAACTTTGGGATATCTTCATCCGACAGGAAATCTGAGATTAGGTCTGGATGAATAGCGAGATTGACGTTCTCTGGTAGCACTTGCGTTGTTTTGAGTGTTAAGATCTTATCTACGGGTGAAAGTCTGACTTTCGAGAGAATTTAGGCTGCTTTGTCCCAGCATTGGCGGCGGTAGTCGTTCCAAGTTTCGTCCCATTGGTCCGATTTTGTGATGGTCCGGAGAACAAGAACGCTCTTGCCTTTTTCTCGATCCCAGCGCATGCCGCTACGACACATGCGCTCCTTAACAATCGTCTTACAAGCCGCCTCAGTTGGGCCGCTCCCAATCGGCAGGCTTCGTTGAGTATAGCTCCCATAGTTCATCCATTTCCGATTGCGTTTGAAGAACCCCAATTGCTGCTCGAAGAGCTTTATCGAACTTTTCGTAAGCTTTCGTTTTGAGCGATAGTAACCCATACTTCGAATAAGTCCGTCTACGCCCCATTGCTCGTGCTTGAGTTTCGAACACCAATTCTGATACCAAAGTTTCCCCTCTTCGCTCTTCTTTCCGAAGATCGCTTCGGATGCCTGAGAAAGGTGTTCGGTTGCATGGAAATAATCGAGTACCTTTTCGTAATCAGCGAAACGCTCGCTCTTTTCCTCAAGGTATCCCCAGAGAGGCCGCCCTCCATCTAACAAGAGTATCTTGACTGTGCTGATTGGGAGCTGGACTTC